>Ga0123341_1001040_pt1 | contig 19794 bp, 19 predicted proteins | sample Turbeapinknodule_FD_89959 | JGI IMG/M metagenome (GOLD analysis project Ga0123341, IMG submission 89959) | Root nodule microbial communities of legume samples collected from Mexico - Turtle bean Mexico pink nodule | ecosystem: Host-associated > Plants > Roots > Nodule | place: Mexico: Nepantla...
GGAACCGTGCAATGTTCTCTCTCAGCGTACTCAAGTTCTCACAAGCGTAAAGAAGTGTTCTAAACGCGCGTACCTCAGAAGTTCGTTAGAATCTCTTATATACCTGTGCACTTTCTCTCTCCTAACGGTTACACATCTGAACACGTGGCTCGCATCCAGCTGTACACGTGTCACCATCTGGAGCGTCCTCTGCTTGAGCGTCACTTCTTACTCTTCAGGTTGTTCGACTAAGTTACTCAGGTGAGGAGCAACTCGGTGCATAGCTGCCTTGGAGCGCGATCTCTTCTGTGTGGCGAGTACGGGGTGTCACCATGCACACCTTCTCTGTGGTCTCGCCGGCCGCCATCATGATCTGCTTCACTGGCTTCATCGTGTATGTTCTGGTAAGCTGTTCCCTGGCCTCAACCTCTGGCTAGCTGGGGAATGATCATCTGATAACTTCATCCTTCGTACTCGTGCCCTTTGAAAGCCTTGAACAAGCTTTCCTGATCTTTCGGCAATGTCCTCCTCTCGGCGATCTCTGATCACTTGGTCGCCTAGGCTCTCATCCGGCGACTACGACACAATCCTGGTGACCGCTGGTTTTGATATGCTAAAGGTCGAAGCACGCCAACTTACGATTGGCGACTACACGAGCTCCCCGATTTCCTTCCCTTCTGTCAGCAGGTGTTCCGCTCAACACGCCTATGTCATTGCTTGCTGCCACGTCATCACTCCCGGCTACCTGGTCGGTACAATAACTTGTACTCAAATTAAAAACAAGCAACCAAAATTAAAAACAAAAGTACTACATAGAATTGATGACAATTTTGGATGAACATGACATTGATAATACTTGAATGGATTCAAAAATTAAAATGACTCGACCAAATTGATTTACACCTATTGAAAACACAATAAGACTAAAATAAAATCAAAACAAAACAACATACTCAATAGAAACCTAAAAAATGGCAATCGGAATGTTTAAGAACAATTGAACACAAATATAAACCAAACAAAATTTCCCAAACAACATTATAAAAATAAATTTGAAATTAAAATAGCAAGACAATTAAGCAAATGATGAACAACATGGAGAAAAAACAAAAATTAAATGAGGAGAAAGCACTTATCTCTTGAAGAACCAAAACTCTAGATACCAAATGATGTTGTTCGCTTCATGACTAATTGGAATTCTTGATTTGTTGAGAGGATTGGCAGAAGCTAATGGATGAAATGGACAAGGAGGGCTCCTGGAGCTATGGTTTCCTTGAAGGTGCATGAGAGATAGGGAGAGTGATTGGTTGGGCCATATCACTTGGAGAGGTAAAGAAAGATCAAGGTGTCTATCCTAAAGAGATATAGACAAGGGAGTTAGAAAGCTTGCAAACTTGAGCAGCAATTCATTCATATATTAATCTTATTAATTCATGAGCCAAGCACCTCAATTTATAGGAGAGAGGGTTGAACATTTACTCAAAGAAGCCCAATTGTTACCCTAACTAGTCATTTTTAACCCTAACTAGACCTATTTTACTATTTGCCCAAATACAAGCCCAAAACCCTATGCTACTTGGCCCAAATATTTGGTCCAATTATTTTACGCTAACTAGGCCCATGAAATCTTAAACAGCTTTATACAATTTATTTAAGCTAACGCTTGACCCAAAAATAATGTTGACTAGTCAACCGAAACTTAGTCTTCTTGTGTTCTTTTGACCAAAACTCTATTTTATATTTTGATGAGTTGGAGGTCTTCTTGGATATGCTTGTACATTCCTTCATCCTATATTTTTCCTCTTGATTGGGCCTACAAAAATAAACAAAAGCCCGATTAGACCCATATTTACAAATAAATTCATAAACAACCTCTAGGTCTTCATCTTCCTTATTATATGGTTGTGTGTGGCTAAGGACTCTACCATCACAAATCAAAATCTATAAAGAGGGCAGGAGGGGAACATGATAGTTCAAGGGTAAATCAAAAGAAGAAAAAGGCGTTAATAAAAGATTGAGTCAATGATTGAGATGGAAATTGCTCTTAAGAATAAACAACCAACCAAAGTATGTGGACCAATGTTGATTGGTGAGTTTCTTGATCAAAATGGAGAAACATTTAATCAAGTGGTTGAAGAAAAAAAGGACCACCAAGATGCAGAATTCAAAAAGAAATAGAAGATGAAGGACATGAAAAAGAAAGTTTGAATGAAGGAGAAGACCATGAAATAATTGCTGAAGAAGGTAATAATACTTTATTTGCCTAGTTTAATGCTTACTTGTTATTTTTGTATTTTATATATATAATTATATATATAAGTGTATATGTGTATATATATATATATATTACAACTTACACAATTTTCATCTTCAATTAGCCACAAACAAGAAAAAAAATCGAGGATCGACTCAATGCGTAAAACTACATGCAAGAAATATTGAAGAGCATCCAGAAGTTATCTTGGATGAAAATGGAGAGCATGTTGGTCTCAATGACAAAGTGGTGTCTAACTTAAGTTATTCTTGGGACCATAGCTAGGAATTCAGACTTTTGTCCATTGATTTATAGAAACTTCAAGGCTTTTCTTAAAGATTACATGGATCTGGAAATATGTCATGGTATTTGAATCTTTTTTTTTATATAATTATATAATATGTAGAGATATTAATGACATGTGTTTATGTTCAGGAAAAAATTATAATTTCTAAGAATGGAAAGAAAGCAATATTTTGTCACATAAATGATGCATGGAGGCGGTACAAATGTCATATCAAAAGACAATATTTTCTAAAATATCCCACCATGAAGGAATGACTGAAACATCGACCACCATCCGTTCCTGAACATCATTTCAAGAATTTGATTGCATAATCGAAAAATGTTGTTATCCAGGTGTGACATTGTTGGTCTTTGAAATTTTGCTTATGTTTTATGTTGTTCTATTTGTTTTAGTTTGATTTTATATTTGTTTTTGGTTATGTTTTTTATTTTCTTTTTTGAATTTTTGTTTCTGTTTTTGGTTCTGTTTTCTTTTTTCAATTTATACTTTTGTTTTTGTTTCTATTTTTGTTTTCGTTTTTGTTTCTATTTCTATTTCTATTTCTATTTCTGTTTCTATTTATTTTATTTTTTTTCTATTTCTATTTTTGTATCTTTATTTGTATATGTATTTGTATCTATATCCTTATTTGTATTTATATTTATTTCTTTTCTTGTATGTGATTTTGTTCTTATTCTGATTCTTGTTCATGTTCCAATTCTTATTCCTGTTTTAGTTTTTGTTTACTGTTTTCTGTTTTTGTTTACTATTTTTATTTTTGTATTTGGTCATATATTTTTTTTTGTTTTCTTTATTCAATTTTTGTTTTTGTTGTTGGTTCTATTTTTTTTTCATTTTCAAATTTTGTTTCTATTTATATTTTTGTTTAGAACTCTTGTTTAGTATACTGATAATTTTGTTGTCCCAAAATATTGAGCATTAGTGAAAAAATGCAATGAATAGGCAAACACAAAAGTATATGCAGTGTATGGAACCAATAAACTTTGCTAGAGTTCGAGCTCAATTGGTATTGTTTTAATTGCTTCTCTCTCGTCATATAAATCTAAGTATATCATTATTTCCTGTAGCAACTTAAAATTATAAATACTCACTAATAATTTTCAATTCTTATAGAGTGCAAGAAAAAAGGATGGTGAAGAACTCAATAGAGCTTAAATCTTTATAAAAACACGTCAAGGACATCCTACTCAGAAAGGAAAAGCAGTGGATGAAGAAACACTAAATGCCATTATAAGTTTATTTTAATTTACAAAATGTGTCTATGTAATTCTTTTTTTTTAATTATTACCTTTTATATATGTACATATATTTCAGTCCATGCTCGAAGGTTCTATGCAAAACGCATCAAGTGAAACTATGGAAAAAAAAAATTTGAACCAATGTTTCAAAAAAAAATGCCTGGTTGAGCTCGTTGCTATGGAAGGACTATGACACCAATAGTATTAAAATGGAATCCACAAATTGTCGTTATCCATAAAGGGTATGCTAATGAAGTGAACTCTCTGACCTTAAAGGTTGAAGGTTTAGAAACAATTGTGAAATTCGTGCTTAAGCAACAAAACCCATATTTGAATGAAGGGGATATAGAACATATGATGTCATGGGTTTTAGGGAAAGAAAATAGTGTAGTTACTCAAGGTTCATCTACTTCCACTCATGTTCCTTATTTGGACCAGGTATAGACATAATTTGTATTCAATTTGTATTTGTCTTTTTTTTTATAAACTTGATAATATTTTAAAGTTGAACGTCAAGATAATACTAATATTGCACATGAGAAAGATTTATGATCGATTGAAGAAGTGTAGAAATTAAGAGATTTTCTAACTCTAATTAGTTGTTTTACAACCTTTACTATCACTACTGCAAAAAAGTGCTTTAACAACAGTTAAAAAGAACATATAAAGACAGTTTGGGAACCGTCGTTATTTTGGATGTTGTTATAAATCAGTTTTTATAACGACAGTTGTGAAATCATCATTATAAAACCATATTAACGACACATGTAAAAAACTGTCATTATTTTGGAAAATAAATAACGAAAAAATTTAAAAATATGTATTTTTAAAGACGGTTCTAGATGAAACCGTTGTTATAAATGTATTATTCCGGCACAATAATTTAAATAAACAATATTTGTAAAGACAGTTCCAGATGGAACTATCGTTATAAATGTATTTTGTTTTAAATTGTATAATTATATATATATATACTCTAATCCTACATAAAATATCAAATTTCCAAAAAACAAAAGCATATAATATCATAATTTAAATATGAAAGAATACATACAATAAATTAAGTACATATAACATTTTACAAAAAATTCTACAAATATATGAAAAAGTTTTATGTCATTCTAATAATTCATCTATCCTAAGGTGTTATACATGGTTACAAAATATTTTGACCATGTTGTCTTCACATACTCCAATGCTTCCGAATCTAGCAGTTGTGGATCATTTTAAAATTGTGACATTTGAATTTTATTTTTTTTGAATTAGTGCATGAATACCCAAATTTTAAAGTGCTTTTGTATTGAGGTATTACCTAATCCCAACCTCTATCAATTCCAGCTCACACAATAGTTGAGATCCACTACATAACATAGTCAAAATAAATGTTATTAAATGAATGAATGAGACACATTAAATTGAGTAAACAAATATACTTTAAATATCTTAAGGTGCATCTAAGTGAGTTGTTTTTTGTTTTCAGTTCCCTTCCTACTCAACATGTTATATCCAGAATAAGCACTGAAATAATAAGATTCCATGTTAGAACACATAACATTATGTAATGTATAAGTAATAATAAATTTTAAATGAAATTGTCGTACCTATCTACAATGTGTTTAAAATAGTTAGGAGGTTTCTTATGCAATGAGCAAAACCATGCAATGAAATGATCTTGAAAAAATATGATTTATAGTTGGCAATGATGCCTATATAACAAATAAGTTAGTTTCTATTATTTGAATAATTTAGTAGAACTTATTTAATGAAAATGGACTTACTCATGGATACGCGAAGCAATACAAATTCGTTTTCCTCCATTCTTTAAGGTAGTGGTGATGTATGTTTGTGTTTATGACTTTCTGTTACCAAGTGATTCAATGAGTTCAGGGTCTAAAACCCATATGTATCTTCTCTTCACATATTAGACATGCTCTAAGACCTTTCACACTATAACCTTACAAGTTCCCATATGCAGGGAAGTCATTAATAGTACAAAATAATATTGTATGCAATCGAAAAGATTTATTGTTAAACACGTCAAACACATCAACCTCTTCACTCCACAACAATTTCATATATTCAATCAATGGATTAAGATAAACATGTATGTCATGTCTAGGTTTTTTTGGACCAGATATCACCATAAATAACATCATGTATTTGCGCTTCATACACAAAGTAGGAGGTAAGTTGTAAATCATTAACAAAACGGGTCATCAACTATGTTTACTACTTAAATTTCCAAAAAGATTCTTTCCATCTGTTGGCAATTCAAGTCTTAAGTTTCTTGATTCTTTTCCAAATTCAGCAAAATTCTTTATCAAAGTGCTTCCACTGCAAATAATCAGCTGGATGACAAATTAGTCCATCACATTTTCTATTATCTGCATGCCACGTCAGGTTTTTAGCATCATCTGTATTTGCACACAAACGCTTAAGCCTTGGAATTATTGGAAGATACCAAAGGACCTTAGCAAGAGGACTTTCCTTTGTGAATTCATTAATTTCATCATTTTGACCAACTTTAACCTTATAACATGACAAACCACACCTGTGCATCTTCTTAAATCTTCATACTCATTTCTATATAAAATCATTAGGATATGAATGTATTTTTTATGTATTCCATACCCATCGGACAAAGTTTTTTTTTTGCGTCATAATTTTAATTGGGTAATGTATTTCCTTCTGGAAGCATGTCCTTCAACAAATGAAGAAATTTTGTAAAGATTTTTCCGGTCCATCCATTCATTGCCTTCGAATCCATCAACATTAACACTACTGATAATCGTGTGAAGTTAGTTCAGCCAAGATACAAAGGAGTCTTTGCATCATTAGACATATTTTTGAAAACTACATTAGCAAAAGATTTTGCTCCCACATCACGAATCATGTCCTTTAATCTATCGTCCATTGAGAAATCAAAAAACTTCAAAGCTCTACACACACTTGGCAAGTGTAACAATTCACCATGTCGTGTCCAAGTTGTATAATTTTTCAAAAACCCATCACACAAAAGATGTTCTCTAATTTTGGAAACACTTAATATCCTTTCAGACACCTCCAGACTCAAAACCAGTGCATTCAATATGTAAAAACAATATCTAATCATTAAAAACTAAATCAAAATTGTCAAAGGTCAGACACCCCGGACTCAGAATTAGTGCGTTCAATATATTAAATCAATTTTAATAATTAAAAACTAAATCTTAATTGTCGAAGGTCGGATACCCTTGGACTCAACATCAGTCCATTCAATATATAAAAACAATATATACATTACAAACTAAATAAAAAAGGTAGAAGGTCAAACACCTCCAGACTCGGAATAAATACGTCATATATAAATAATCAAATTTAATATATTATTAAAGAAGAAATAAAAGCACATTACCTCAAAGTGGAACAAAGTGGAGGAAGAACCCTGTTTTGCACAATGTAGGTGAGATGAAGAACTTAGGGCATAGACAACTAACAAATGCGGCGGCAGACTCTCATACGATGGTGCAAGCAAGCGGTCGTTGTTGGAGCATCGGGTCGCGGGGGAGCAGGGAAGCTGCCACCGTTGGCGTGCAAAGGGTGTTGGGACGTTGGCGGCGCACACAAGGAGGGTGGAGGCGGCGCTGACAACAGCTGGGCTAGGCGCAGGGGTAGCAGGGGGCGGTGGCAGTGACAAACTCAAGGTTGCGAAGGACCTGTGGTGGTGACGGTGGAGTGGAGGGGAAGTGGGAGAAGGAGCGACAGTGGATAATGAAAGAAGAACGAAAAGGCGCACGTCAAAATGAGGAAGTGGGGGCACATGAGAGTTGAAAAGGGTACAAATAACGACAGTTCCAAGGTAACTATCGTTATATACCTCTCGGTAATGCATATAATGATGGTCAGAGGGCAATTGTCGGTATTTTATGGCCAAATTGACTTATAACGACAAATCACAGGGCAACCGTCGTTAAAAAAAACTAATTACAACTTTGCCACCGCCTCTTTTTTAACGGTGGTTTTAGAAAAAATTGTCTTTGTTTGGGTTCATTGTATTGATATTTTGTACTTGTGTATTTTGGTATACAATGGAGTATGTAACTTGCACATTTGAAATATTAATATTATATACATTGTTCTTAGTTAAATTATAAATGTGATCTAAATGTGCAATTACGTTTAATCAATTTGAAAATGTTTCCTATTGCGTAATTTTATAAATTAACATGTATTTCATAATTTGTCACGTTAAAAAAGTGTTGTCTAAAAATATATATAACATGTAAATAAATATTGTCTAAAAAGATAGACAATAAGTAAATAAGTGTTGCCTAAAGTTGCCTATTTTATCAATATGCAACACTGAAAATGTGTTGCCTAAAAGACAGACAACATGTAAATAAGTGTTACCTAAAAAGACAAACATGTAAATAAGCGTTGACTTTACCAATTACAACATTTCACAAAACGTTGGCTAAACAATAAGCAACACTAAAAATGTGATGCCTAAATATAACGAGAAAACACATTGCCTAAAGTTAAGGCAACACTTTTCCTACTTTAGGAAATGTTTTTTAAATGTTGTATAGGTCAAAAATAGTGTAGAAGAAGAGACAAAGGACATAAAAGTCTTCATTTTTGTCTTCTTCTTGTTTGTTCCCCATTGTTCCTGCCAGTTGACTTGGTCGCCGGTAGACTTTCTATAGGCGAGCTCGGAATCAGTCTGCGTTGTGGTGGAACTCATGCTTTCCTCAATGTGTCGATGTTGTTCCTCTTAAGACAGAGGGCGCCTTGACGGTCGGTCGCACTCCGACGGTCAAGTCAGTATAGGGCTATAATAAACAAGAAGTATCTAATTTAATGCTTAGTAAAGTGTTAGCCAAGCGTCAGAAACATCTTACCGTAACCAGGGATCTTAAGTCCCTTTTATAGAGTGTCGCTAGGTTACCTCTTGCGGTAACAACTTCTGTTACGAGAATCTTATCTCCAGTAAGGACATATTCAATGGGAGAAGAACCCGCTTCAGTGTGTGTAATCTTAACAGCACAACTGCACAGAATCTTATCTCTTGGGAGTGTATCAAATCTTAACAAAATAACCTCCTGGATACCTACTTGGGTACCGTTCCTAGGATCAAATCTATTTTCAAGTACCTTTACATGCTTTGTATCATAGTACCATGCATATGTTATTACGTGTCCTGTATGCCAATGTTCTATCAAACCCTAGCGCACTTGGGCTTAAGTTGACAGAGTACGTTTTACTTATACTAGACCCAAATGCACTATATGCACCCCTAGGCCCATTTAACACATTTTCGGACCTTTCAGACCTTATATGCGAAAGATTATACCAATGCACGAACGAGAGAAAACATGGACATACCTGAGCCCAAACATGTAGCCCCTTGTTCTCGATCCAACAACCGAGCTGACCTGCTTGTTGTAGGCGCCGATCTTCGATCTCCGAGAATTGAGCTCTACGCGCTCTGGTCAATTACACAAGCCCCCTAGTCTCAAGCTGCACTTGTTTCAATGAAGAGACTAAGTTGCTCGCCCACGGTGACCCGCGTGTCTTGTGAATTGCGCGCCGCGCACAATTCCTTAAGGTGACGTCTCATGTGGCCACACCAACGGCTAGAACGCATTTCTGCTTACGCTTCCTTGTAATCAACTTCATTTTGTAACTTGATGGTTGTAGTGGATGTTCCCACCTCACCTGTCCTGTTCCAGACTTAAGCCAAGCCAGTGCGAGCTATAATTCATGGGTACCCCACACATCCCTCTAGGATGGCTGACTGGGGTGTTGACTCTCCCCTTAGGTGCTTTTCCAAGTGTTTCTTATGCCGAATTGGGTTACTTCATACCCATTACTCGCATTCCCAGGATGTGGAGTCTTTACCAAGACAAACTGATGCCCCTGGTGGAAACAATTCTAGCTACAAATTTCTTTCACACGCCCGAGCTTAGTAATCCGCCGAGACAAGGTCATTTTCCTAGTCCAGGTTCAAGCCCAAAACGATGGAGAGCTGCAATCAGGGACACCCATGCCCAAAATTTCGCTGAGTCGAAGGTCCGCGTGCCAGAGTTGCTATGTACCTGTTCAATGGCTCAAACCACAACGGTGATGAGTTGCAACTTGAGAGTCGCTATGTACCCGTTCAGGTGCTCGAGCTACAAAGGTAGTGAATTGCAATCAGGGGTGCCCATGTCCAGATTGTCTCTGAGCCAAGGGTCGGCGCACCTGAGTCACAATATACCTGTTCAATGTTTCAAACCACAACGATGGCGAGTTGCGACTTGAGAGTCGCTATGTACCTGTTCAATGGCTCAAACCACAATGGTGGCGAGTTGCAATTAGGGGTGCCCATGTCCGGATTGTCTCTGAGCCAAGGGTCAGCGCACCTGAGTCACAATGTCCCTATTCGAGGGTTATGACCACAGTGGTGGCGATTTGTGATCAGGGGTGCCCATGTCCAGATTGTCTCTGAGCCAAGGGTCAGCACACTTGAGTGGAAATGTACTTGCACGATTCCAGACTTGGAGTGTTCCCATAGGGAAAATACCTTTGCTTATTCAAACACACAGGGCATTTTCGTGGATATCTTTTTAGCCAAGTCGTCATCCTGCATGTCAACAAAGTATAATGACAAAACATATTTCATAAATCATTCTCCAATCGGTGACTTTGTTAAAAATAACCCTTGTAAGGGAAAAATAGTGTCCCCTTCATTGTTTTAAAGGACAATATACATCAGCGTTAATGTAAGACTCAAGATCGGGTATCAGTGGCGATCTCCGCACATGAGTTTTCTACAACTTCTCGGTGTCGAGTGGCGACCACAGACACCCCTCGTTTGTTCTTCAAACTGTTTTCATAGCACTTGCGTGCCGCCTTCTGGTCAGACTTGATCACAATTATGCCTCCCTCGGGGAAGGGTAATTTCATCTTCATGTGCCTCAATGAGGCCACAATGCCCAACCTGTTTATAGTAGGTCTGTCTAGAAGGATGGTGTATGTTGACGCGGCGTTAACCACCAAGTACTTTATATTAACAGTACAGGAGGAGATGTCGTCGGTGAAGGTTGTCCTCAACTCCACATGCTCCCTCACTTCCACCTGATCGCCTTCAAAACCATACAGACAGTCTTCGTACAGTCTCAATCGATCTGTTGACAACTATAGTTTGTTGAATGTTGACCAAAAATCACATTTGCTAAGCTCCCTTGGTCAACGAGAACCCAGTGTACCCTTCTCCCTACGGTGACCACCGAGATCACCACTGGTTCATTATCATGGGGGACCACGTCCCTCAAGTCAGTATGAGTGAAGCACAGGTCGGGCTCGGCAGGCTGATCAGATGCCTAGGCTCCCACTGTCATTACCTCTCTTGCATATTTCTTTCGTTGGGAAGCAGTGCAATCTCCTCCAGAAAATCCACCAGAGATGGTGTTGATTTCTCCATATATAGGCACCCCGTGCCTCTCCTCCTCCGACGGCGACTCTTGCTTTGATTCCTCCTGACTTCCCACCAAATAATCTTGCAAGAGGCCTACCTTCATCAGCCCTGACATTTGATATCCAAGGACTATGCAATTTTCCACATCGTGCCCAAAGGCCTTATGGAACTCGCACCAAGTATTTTTACCTGGCCCCAAAACCTTGTCAGTCTTTGGGGGAAACGTCAGTTTGCTCACTATGTCGGGCATGGTGAGCAACTCCTTGTACGACACCTTGAACTTGGGTCGATAAGGTAGGTCGTCTATCGACTTTGACCTAGACTGGTTCTTCTTTGACTCGTAAGGCGTCCGCCGCGCCTACAACTTCTTCTCCGTTGTAGTTTCATGTACCCTCATGGGTTGGGTACGACTTCCATCGCGTGGCTTGTATTGCCCAGCACCCGCGTTCCCGCGCTTCGTTATCCCAGTTTCCTCCGTGGCGATGTGGGAAATAGCTTGCCGCCTGATCTCACCGAAAGTCCTTGGTTGACTCCTTATCAAAGAATCGTTGAATGGTCCTGACAAAACCCCTCGCACAAAGGCGTGGACCATCAGAGCCTCGTACTGGTGTTGAGCTCTACCACAAACGCTCCAAACCGGTTTAGGAAATCCTCTAAAGGCTCTCCCTACCTTTGCTTCACCTCAAATAGGTCGAAGGGAATAGGGGGTAGAGCCTGGTTGACAATAAATTGTTTCCTGAACAACATAGAGAATTGGTTGAACGAAGTTATGTGGCCATCTGGGAGGCTAATGAACCAGCGCAGCGCCGTACCCGTAAACGTTCCCATGAGTAACTTACAGTTCATAGCGTTCGTGCCTCCCGAAATCATCATCTGGGCATGGAAAGCCGTGAGATGAGCCTTTAGATCTTTTGTACCTGTGAACATAATTTTAGAAGTCACGAAGTTCATTGGGACCACGACCTCCATGATTGCCTGGGAGAAGGGAATTGTACGGGCCTTAGCTCGGGCAGGCTGGATCTGCTCTCCCATGGAGCGTTCTCCCAAACTTTGTAATCCCCTACGCAACTCTTCGTTGGTTTTGCATAACTCATCATTGGTGACACCCGACGCGTCCAGCTAGATCCTGGATTGTTCTTCCCTGTGAGCCTGTTCGGCCCTAGACGCCGCCACCGAATCTTGGAGAGCGGTGAAGTTCTGCATGAGTTGTTATATAGTGAGGTTGTCGCCTCCTTCTGATCTTATGGGACCTTGCCTAGTTGTCCTCATGCTGCTCAGTAGCTTCAATCACAAATGTGGATGAGACCTAGTTTTATCGGGCCCCACAGTGGACGCCAAATGTTCCTGCTAGTTGACTTGGTCGCCGGAAGACTTCTATAGGCGAGCTCGGAATCCGTCTGCCTTGTGGTGGAACTCATGCTTTCCTCAATGTCAGGATATTGTTCCTATTAAGACAGAGGGTGCCTTGACAGCCGATCGCACTCCGACGGTCAAGTCAGTACAGGGCTATAATAAACAAGGAGTATTTAATTTAATGCTTAGTAAAGTGTTAGCCAAGCTTTAGAAACAACTTACCGTAACCAGGGATATTGAGTCCCATTTTATAGAGTGTCGCTAGGTTACCTCTTGCGGTAACAACTTCTGTTACAAGAATCTTATCTCGAGTAAGGACATATTCAATGGGAGAAGATCCCGCTTCAGTGTGTGTAATCTTAACAGCACAGTTGTTCATAATCTTATCTCCTAGGAGTGTATCAAACCTTAACAGAATAACCACCTGGATACCCACTTGGGTACCATTCCCCAGGATCAAATCTGTTTTCAAGTACATTTCCATCCTTTGTGTATCATAGTACCATGCATATGTTATTACGTGTCTTGTATGCTAATGTTCTATCAGACCCTAGCGCACTTGGGCTTAAGTTGATAGAGTACGTTTTACTTATACTAGACCCAAATGCATTATATGCACCCCTAGGCCCATTTAACACACTTTCAGACCTTCCAGGCCTTATATGCGAAAGATTATACCAATGCACGAACGAGAGATAATATGGACATACCTGAGCCCAAACATATAGTCCTTTGTTCTCGACCTGGCCGAGCTGACTTGCTTGTTGCAGGCGCCGATGTCCGATCTCCAAGAACTGAACTTTAAGTGCTCTGGTCCATTACACCCTTCAAACAAAAATTATTTGTGGTGTTTTATGTAATCTTCAACTAAGCTCTGGTTTAGCTTAAAGCATATTTTTCTTGGATTTCTTCAACTAAACTCCCCTCAATTTTTTTATCTTTCCAACATACCTTAGATCTTCTCTCCCTTAAGGATGATGATAACCATAGACCAAAGAATGAAGAATGTAATCTCTCTTTTGAAGCTGGAACAATCTTCTTATCGTGGGTTTGATGATGAACTTCTTTCACACAAAAATGCACTCATTGCATTTGATGACTAATGTCTGATAGTTTTTAACTATGCAAACTCAACGAATACATTAGCACTACAGAAGATCACATTGTCTGGTCAAGTAGCATCATCAATCATATTTAATTTTTTATAACTTAAAAAAGAAAATTTTAACTGTTAATTGAATAGAATTATATCATATCATTTTTTTACAAGTGTATTTAGTATTGGCCATGAAAGAGAGGAGAAAGAAATTTCAGTTTAAAAAAAGAAAATATAAACTCATTTGTTATTATTTAATTCATATATATGTTACAAAATTTTAAATTTTTATAACTTAAAGAATAAAATTGTAAATTATATATGTAATATTACATAAAATTATTTCAAATTATAAAAAGGATATTTTTTTTATAATAAGGTTACTTATTATTGATCATGGAAAGAGAGGAAGAAAGAATTTCAATTTTAGTAAAAGATAAGCCAATTTATTATTATTCAATAAAATAATTTATTATCGGTTATAAACAAATAGGGAAGAGGAATTTTAATTTTAAAAAATAAAAATAAGCTGAAACTCACCACAAATTAGCATTTCACGCTTTTTCGGACACGTTCTTTTATATGAAATATTAATTAATTTATTAACTGTTTGGATATTTCTAACATGGTATATCAATGTTGGTTGTTACTCTAAAAGGATATATTTTTGTTAGAAAAACTGTAGAAAACATTTCTAACTTATATCTGAACATGTTTTAAAATCGACCATATTTTTCGTTATTTATTTTATTTTTATATTTCTTTTGTAAAGTAATCCTGGTAATGGATTAAAGTTAGAATTAAAGCCACAGAAACAGGTCTTTCTCGACTCTTCTGTGCCCACATATGGTCGAATTCACATGGCTGTAAAGAAAAAGCATTCGAAGTTCTCCTCACATCCTTAAGGCAGAGGTTGCTTGCTTGTATTGTGTGGTATGGAAATCTAGCTTTAATCAATCTCTATCATCATATCCTTGTTGGGATACTGCGCACGTGTGGCTGGATCTTGCTCATTAAGTTATTGTCTCATGCGCGCATGAATTGTGGTCTGCTATCGATGAGAGACTAGTGCGCGTGAATCATTTGAAATCAAAGAGGATAATTTGTTTGACTCAATGGTGCTAAATAAAATAACATAGGATATTTATTGGAAGAAGAATGAAAGAAAAGTATACGGAGCGGGGTTTTGGAGCTGCATCTTATGAGACACATGTTTAGTATAGCTAATCAGGCAAAATAACATAGGTTTGTGTTCCTATTTTTTATTCTTTTCTTTCTTTTTTTTATCACTATAAGAGGATCGGAAGGATAAATATAAAAAATTCTATAAATTGGTTAATTTATTTATTCATAAAGAATCATTTTATTGATACAATAGGCTTCGTTCTAGTTTATTTTTAGAATTCTTTTTTTTACATGAAAAAAATATTATTAGAAAAAATATATATGAAGAGACTAGACCAAAACTCATATATTAACAAAAACTATACATGCATAAACTATACCTATTCATAAAGAATTCTAATAACAGACTAGATGTAAGTCTATTATACCAATGAAATGATTCTCTATGAATAAATCCTAAATTAGTCAACTTATCAGCACATGCGTTTCTTTCACGAAAATTATGAGTAACCTTAAACCTGATTTTCCCATAGTAGTTAAGATAAGTATTTCATCGATTACGAAGCATCCACAGAACATTAGTCTTAGCAATAAATGCAGCACAAACCAAGGCAAAATCACATTCAAGTCATACATTAGTAAGCCCCATCTTTTGAGCTTTCTCCATAACATATATAACTTCATAAAACTCAGCAACTATAGTAGTTTGAACTTCGAGAAACGTAGAGAAAGAACCAATAAAATCCTTCATACTCTCATGAGAAATACCTCCACAAGTAGTAAGACCAAGATATCCCCTAACAGCCCCAACAGTGTTAATTTTAACCCAGCCTGGTGGAGGGAACTCCCATCTAACCGGAAGAGGATGAAGAACTTTACCAGTAGGAGTATTAATATTAAAAAAAAAACTTAATCACCGAAACTGATTTGGAGGTTGAATCTAAACATTTGTTGTTTAGCGACCGAAATAGCATAGGCCGCTCAAATTAAAAAAATATATATTTAGCAACCGAAATAAATTTGGTCGTTATAGGTCTTCAACTCAACCACTGAATTAGCCACCACAATTTATTTATTTTTAATTAATTATTTCAATCCATTAGTGACCGATTTAGCAATAAAATAATTGTTCGCTAATTTGGTCCTTAAATTTTAGGTGACCAAACTTTTTGTGATCGATTTAGCAATAATTTTCGTCGCTAAATTGCGACCACTTTATTAATCGATTGCTAAATGTTTTGCGACTAGGATTTTCGCTTCCATCTTAAATTGGTATTTATTTCGGTTCCAAATATTCGTAGTGACCGATTTTAGTGTTTTTAGCGATCAATTTTAATGGTTGTTAAAAGTGATTTTTTTGTACTGTAAAACAATCGATTAAATGCATAATAATTAGTTTTTAAGTAGTCTTTTGAAAGTTCTTTAAATTCAATCCTTGATTCATTTTGAACAACAACATTTCAAAATTTATAAAGCACAAATTTGAGACGTTTTAGAGATCAAAATGAGGTATTTTGATTTGTTTCAATAGTGCATCCAATATTTTTTTAAGAAATTCTTGAAATCTCTCTTAGTTTGTCAAAGTTTTCTAAAGGTTGTATACTTTATATTAAATCTATCTTGTGATTATTTATGTTGTGCAACTAATAATTTCTTTTCATCTCTATGTAGATGGATTAATTCCAACTTGTGTGTTAGTGAAAGTTCTTCAAGAGTGTTTGATGTTTTCCTCTGTGTAATCCGATAGTTGGACATATCCTAAACTGATTTTTGTTTTCTATCTTGTATATGTTTCACATGTGTTGAGTGCTTGTAATAGTCATATAAAGATAGTGAATTTTTCAGTTGTTTTAAGGTGCAATAGCTAAGACTAGATGTAGGATCTCTTCTTATATGAACTAATATAAATCTTGTGTAATCTTTCACATCCTTTCTCTATCTTTTTACATAACATTCTTGTTGTATTGTTTATCTTATCTTGTCTTCATTAATCTTGATTCTACAAATAATTGCATTCAAGTTTTCTAAATATACTTTATTTTAAAAATAGTTTAAGAAGGGGATAATCTTTGAAAGAAGTTTTCAAAACTAATTCAACCCCTCTTAGTTTAAATTATCCTCAATCTCTCTTCCAACAACATGAAATTATTTTCTTTTAACATCTCATCTTTTTATTTTTATTCAACTTTGAAAAGTTTTAATCTTTGGTTTATTCCTTTTTTAAAAGGTTATCGCCACAAAACTGTGGTTTAAATATCCATGAGTCTATGGTGATTCATAAGCTACATTTGTAAAAGTGCTACATTTTTTACTTTTAACTTACATTTATATGTTTGTGGTCACTTTTAGACCATAATTTTATTATTTAGCCCATACATTTTAAATACAACACTTAAAATAATGTGACGTAAATAATCAACGATTTTATAAATCGTTACTTTTTATGTTTAGACAATGTTTATATACGTGTCGTCTAATTTAGTATTGCTAAAGTAAACAATAATGTAGTCGTTAATGAAAAAAAAAAGACAAACATAATAAATATTTGCAAAGAAAAAATATGAAATCAAAAATAAATTTTGGATTCATAACATTCCTATAGTACATTATAATATCTCAAGTATTAGGAAATTAGTTTTTCTTTTCTTTTCTATATAGACTGATCATTAGTATACAAGGGATACTAGCAAAAATGACAAACTACTTTTTTTAACTCGAACTAATAATATAAGTATACTTAGAATCTATTATGATATTAATTTATTTTTTTTCTAACAGATAGACATAACGTGTTAGAAGCATGCTTTGGTTACCCGTGATTTGTGGTGGTTTAATGGTTTTGTACGCTTCTAAAACTCATTGTCATGAAAGTTGGGAAGAGAAATTATGAGAAGCATGAAATACATGGAGTACTAATATCCCTAAGATTTAATATATTTCTTATATTTGTTGCACTGCCTTGCAAGTCTTCTATTTTCTAATACTAATTTACAAGAATAAAATTCATTATAAAAATTTCTTATATAGTTAAGAGATATATTGAATTCCGATGATAAATGTTTTTTTATCAACAAAAGAATGAATAAATATCAAGCATTTTAGATATACTCTAACTATATTACATAAAATGACAGCCTAACCTTAAACAAAATCAAAAGCCATTTAAAACCTATATTAAGAGTCACCCAAAAATAAACCCATCCTCACCAACATCGACCTCACACAATAAAGAAACTAAATGAGAAATGTTAAGCTAGCTACAATTGGATAGATTACAACAACAAGTAAAGCAAAAGGAGATTTAGTACACAGTAAACCCATCTACCTAACAATTATTTGTCCTACTATTTTATTTTGGGATTTAGAAATAGAGTACAACCTAGGAAACATGTGCATAAGAGTTCCTCCCAACCCTTTATCATGCCAAAATCGAGCTTTGTTTCCAAACCGCACTTTCTATACTATATTCCTATCAAACCAAACTATCTTCTGCAACTACTTTTATTAAGTCTGTACCATCAATATTGTTGTTTCAGAGGTATATGTTAGAATATATGGCCTTAAACAAGAGGGGGGTAAATTGTTTATGAAAGATTTTCACAAACTTTGAAGATATAATGAAGACCAATGAAGAATCACAAACAAGGAAACTAAGAAAAACAATGCACAAAGTTGTTTTAGTTGATTTCCAAAAAATCAACCGGTTGTTTTTGCGATTCAACCAATTGTTTTTATCAGCAGTTAATAAAAACAACTTAAAACATATATATATGTGAGATCAGGGAAAGAGAGAATCACACAAACAGATTTATACTGGTTCACTCTTACACCAAGAACTACATCCAGTCCCCAAAAAAACACTGGGTATCTACTATGCAATCAAAATCCAGATTACAAACACACCACCAAAGAAGTGACCTTGAACACCTCAAGTCACACACTTCCTTTGGCAAACACACCACAAAACTCATAACTACCTCTGATTCTGCTTACACCTCCAATTTCAGAAATACAAGAGATACTGAAAGGATTACACCTGATAAAGATCAAATCAAAAGATTACAATAATCTTATTCCACTTCTTTGAGAAAACCCAAAAGCTTGAATGCAAATCTTGAAAACTCAAATTTGTTTTCACACTTTCACAAATGTCTCAAAACTGTATCAATCTTTAAGAGAGTATAACAACCTCTTTAAATACTCCAAAAGTTGTTAAAAAATTTAAAGCAAAAGCTTATTCAATTAGAAAACATTTAAAGCTGATTTGCAAACATAACATAAATTTTGTTATGGATTTTCAACAAACAATCGGTTGAATTCTCGAAACAACCGATTGAATTGGCTTGACAGCAAAGTCAAACAGTTTCAAACCCTTTTAAAAAACTTCTAAGTGATAAACAACTGATTGAAACGACAAAACAACAGGTTATTTTTCCACTTCTTTATAAAACAATCTTTTTCAAAAAGGTTTTGATTCCAAACTGTTTTAGATTCAAACAAAGAGTGGATTACACAATATTCTACCCAAAACCCACCCACACACAACAACTCTAGCCTTCCATCAAACACCAGGGATTTGAAGACATCAAAGCTTCAAGATCATCCTTGATCAACAGTATAATCCTGTTATGGGCATCCTTAGTATGATATTTTGATAGCAATACTTCTCTTCATGTGCCCTCTAACTCATCCCATAATCTTCGCTTCCACTTGACGAGTTGAGTCTAATCAAACCTACCTATTTCCTTAACTCCCAGCCTTTTGTCCTCCTTTTTCTTATATATTTGTTCCCTGCTAATTCATGTTATTTACAAACTGTTTGATGTGGTTTTTGTCTCTGCTACTATAAACAACCGATTAAAACCAAATTTCAACCGATTGTTTTTCTGCAAACAGTTTTAACAGCTTTGATTTTTTGGCTTCCCTAATTGCTCTTTCTATGATTGTTGATAAATCTTCATTCTTAGCCAATCTTTGCGAAAATCTTTTGTCAAACAATTCACC
>Ga0123341_1001042_pt1 | contig 19790 bp, 24 predicted proteins | sample Turbeapinknodule_FD_89959 | JGI IMG/M metagenome (GOLD analysis project Ga0123341, IMG submission 89959) | Root nodule microbial communities of legume samples collected from Mexico - Turtle bean Mexico pink nodule | ecosystem: Host-associated > Plants > Roots > Nodule | place: Mexico: Nepantla...
TCGTACCACGCACGTGGTTCTCCCCTGGTCATGGCCCTCTCATGGGTCGTATCTGTACCAGGGTCTCCCAGCAGTGGCGTGGATACTTCACGAGTCAGGATATCCCCTACTGGTGCTAGAACTATGGCCTTGAAGCCACCTTTCTCTTCTCCTTGCTACTGTTCTGGATTATCGTGGCCCGAAGCCTCCTTGCGACGCCTTAACTTGGCGACGCCCCTCTTTGGGCGATGCCTCTCTTGGGCGATGCCTTTCTTGGGCGATGCCTCTCTTGGGCGATGCCTCTCTTGGGCGATGCCTCTCTTGGGCGATGTCAGACCACCTGATCTTCCATTATCTAACACGTTGGTGACACACCAAGCGGCGACAACCGATTATGTATGCCGCAGAACGCCACTTCTATAAACGGCGACTATGTCGCCTTCTTGACCACCCACCTTTCTCTTGTCCACGTCATCACACCCGATGACCTGATCGGTACATAACAAATCATGGAAGAGCCCATGTCGCCCCATTACATCACACCCAATATCACTTTTTCTTTGGTGTAGAGGACCTTGAAAGTCATCTAAAGGCGTTCAGGGCTCAAATGACCATCTCTAGGGGTCAGATGCGATCCAATGTAAGATGATCATGAGTACATTCATAGGAAAAACTCTACAATGGTTTAGTGGAATCCCGAATGGTCACCTCACCTCTTTCCCATATTTCTTTAGAATGTGAAAGGAGCACTTCTCGGCCAACTAGGTTAACCCCCACGATTGTATGATCTTTTCAATGTTAAACAAAGGTATGAGGAGTCGCTTAAAGAATACTTGAATAGATATTGTGAGTCTCAGTAAGACTTCAAACTCAGGATGAAGAGATGGTGGTTGTTGCTTTTGTATAAGGGATGACAACAAGCCCATTCAGTGATTAATTAATTAGGAGGCCAACGAAGATGTTGTTCAAGGTGCGAGAACGAGCTACAACCCATATCAAGGCTATAAAGGTTGTGCTCAGGAAAAATGGTAGCTCACGGTAGAAATAGCCTAGGCACAAGGAACACAACCGAGATCATTCTGTCAGGAACAATGAAACTTTCACCGAGAGGAGAACGAATCCGAGGTATGTCTCGTATGTTGCCAAGAAGGACGAGCCTAAAACAAAGGCCAGAGAGGAGACGACGATCAGACCTAGATTCCTATTACCTTGTAAAGAACTCATAGGCATGACAGGGGTAGCGGATAGGCTAAAATTTCCACAAAAGACAGATCGGTTCTTGGGATCGCGAAGAGATTCCTGGTGTGACTTTCACAAGGCCTATAGGCATGGCATCGAACAAAGGTTTTCTTGAAGGAATACCTTGAGCTCAACCAGGAGGAACCAAAAGAAGAAGCTACTTCCATGGAGCAAACACTCGAAACTCCGATCCATGGGGACCTGAACACCATCGCAAGAGGATTCTCTAGAGGTGGAAACTCAGCCTCTAAACGCAAACAATATGTGCGAACGGTGATGTCCCTAGGTACAAGGAGATCGGACCCCCTTGTAGAGCCCTCCTCTATTTCACAAGTTACGACCTGGAAGATGTGCTTTCCCATGAGGACTATCTAGTGGAAGTATGAGGATACATCGAACTGAGGAAAACCTTCTCTCATGATAACGCGACCAGGACGATTACTATCCAGTACATCGTCGTCAATGCATCTTCCGCATACAACCTGCTTTTGGGGCGACCCTCCTTGAATAGGTTGGGTGCAGTAGCGTCAACCACTCACATGAAAATAAAGTTGCTCTCATATGAAGGAGGGATAATTATGATGAAAGCCGACTAGAAGATATCACAAAAGTGCTACGAGAGTAGTTTGAAAAATCACAGGGGAACCTACGTAGTAACTATCCAACCAAGAGAGTTGGGATGGGTAGCAAAAGCCGAAATCAGCGATGAGAGACGACTTATGCCCGCCGAAGAAGCTCGGGAGAGAGATAAAGGGAAAGAAATTCAAGCTTGGCACCTCGCTTTGTAAGGAGCTAGAGGATAAGATAGCTGGTGTCATCTCGGAGAATATGAGCGCTTTTGCATCGTCATCCGTGGACACTCCTGGAATAGATTCAGATTTCTTGTGCCACCAGCTAACAATAGATAAAATGGTTAAATCCGTGGTTCAGAGATGGAGGAAGTTCAATGAAGAAAAGCGTTTCACCATCCGAGAAGAAACTCAGAAAATGCTAGCTGCTGGCCACGTAAGGGAAATCCAATACCCTGAGTGGTTGGCAAACGTGGAGAATGTGTGTTGACTTCACTGATCTGAACAAGACTTGTCCCAAGGACTCCTATCCTTTATTGAGCATAGACTCCCTGGTTGACAACGCCTCAGGATTTGTTGAGTTTTCTATATGCTTTTTCATGGTACAATCAAATTCGCATGCACCCGAAAGACAAGAGTAAGACAACTTTTACGATCGAGGTCGCCATTTATTGTTACAAGGTCATGCCTTTTGGCTTGAAAAATGTTGGGGCGACCTACCAAGGAATCATGGATCACATCCTTTCACCAATGCTCGGGCGCAACGTCCAAGTATATGTGGACGACATGGTTCTCACCTCGGAGAAGGAAAACCAACATCTTATCGACCTAGAATAGCTATTCACCACTATAACAAGGTATAATCTGAAGCTAAATCCTGATAAATGTGTGTTTGGAGTGGAAGCAGGGAAGTTTCTCAGTTTTCTGTTAACCGAGAGACGAATACAGGCGAACCTGGATAAATGTACAACAATCATAGAGATGATAAGTCTAGCTAAAATGAAAGAAGTGCAATATCTAACCGGGCACATGGCCGCCCTGTCTTGCTTCTTATCGACAAGTGGAGATAAAGGGTATCCTTATTTCCAATGCCTTAAGAAGAATAATTGTTTTGCACGGACCGATGAATGCGAAAAGGCTTTTATCAAGCTCAAGGAGTATTTGGCTAGCCTTTTAGTTCTCGGTAAACCAATTCCGGGAATCCTTATTCGTCTATATTATTCAATAATAGATCGGACTATCAACTCAGTTGTTTTTCAAAAACAAGATAAGGTTCAGAAGCCAAACTATTTCGTAAGCAAGGTATTACATGGACAAGAGGTTCGATATGAACCTATCGAAAAGGCTACCTTAGCTGTGGTATTCATAACTCGGTGACTTCTTCATTACTTTCAAAGCTTCACTATGATTGTAATGACCAACTTTCCCATCCGTAAGGTTATGCAAAAGCCTGATATCATAGGTCAAATGGTTTGATGAGAGGATGAGTTGTCCGAGTATGACATATAGTACGAACCTCGTGGGCCAATTAAAGGCTAGGTATATGCAGACTTCATGGTAGAGCTTTCGTCTAAGGATTTTCAACCTGACCCTAATGATTTCTGATGGGTCCTTTCGGTGGATGGGTCCTCCAACTTACAAGGGAGTGGAATTGGAGTTATTATATAAGGACCAAATGCGCTCTTAATTGAGCAACTCTTAAGTTCGCATTTAAGGCGAGCAACAACCAAGATGAGCATGAGGCCCAGATAGCAGGAATCCTGCTAGCAAAGGAGTTGGGAGCTCAACGCTTATTGCCGAAAAGTGACTCACTACTCGTAATCAGACAGGTCACAGGTGAATATCAGGCCAATGGTCCAGAACTAGCCTTGTACCTCAAGTATGTGAAAATCCTAAGGGCAACTTTCTTTGAGTTTGACCTTGTTCATGTCCCCATCGAATAAAATTCTCAAGCAGACCTACTGTCCAAGTTGGCTAGCTCGGGAAAGGGAAGTCAGCAGAGGTCTGTAATTCAGGAGACCCTGAAGTCGCCCAGGACAACCATAGCAGAGTTGTCAAAGGCTGACCACCTGGAGGTTTTGCATATCAACCCATAATATGGGAGAAGACATCGTTCGATGGTCCAGGAAAAGCTGAAGGTCCCAAGAATAACTATTTACGAATTCCCCGAAGATGAACATTCTGAAGTGATGCAGATCAGAACCGAGGATACCTGGCTAACACCTTATAAACGGTACCTCATTGATGGATTACTCCCCTTTAAGCCAACAAAGGCCAAAATTGTCAACATGAACACATGTAGGTATATCCTAATAGATGGGAACTTATTTAGTTACGATTATACTCATCTACTCCTCACTTGTGTATGTGGAGACCAATGAACCCGAATAATGTCTGAACTTCACGAGGGTGTTTGTGGCAGCAACATCGGCGGGCGAGCTTTCTCGTTGAAAGTCATTCGAGCAGGGTGCTATTGGTCGACGATTGTTCCCGCCGGTTGACTCGATCACCTTCGTGCATAGCTAAGAGTTGCGTTTCAAGGACTCCTTTGCCTTCGTTCCAATCTTCACCCTTCGCCGCCGTAAATACCTGAAACAGAGAGACAAATGGGCACCCTCGTGGCCGTTCCACTCCGACGCTCAAGTCAGTTATGGCAGAAAACAGCGTTGCACTTCTGTAACAGAACACCACTAACACCGTGCTCATAGAAATGCGTTACTCAAACTCTCACGCTCTCAGTCACTTGTGTGTAAAGTGTGAAAGCGTACCTCATTCTTGTTAGTAGCGAGACCTTATATACCTTTTCCAGTGCTTCTGCCACATGTCTTCCTCTGACATTAAGCCTATCTGTGGGTGCAGCCTTACGACACTGTAGCCCAAACTTAGGGAAATCCCAGCGTGTAAGGCTCCCCTCTCGTAGTGCATCTTGCAGGGGGTGATTGCTTGGGTGCCAACTCATGCGCCCAAGCTCCTAGTCACTTGCCCTGGGAGTGTTTCTGTCTTCCTCATGAGCCATGCATGCAAATTACCCTCTTGGACGTGACCCTTATGGGTCGTTTCTGTCCTAGTGGGTTTCTATCGGTGGCGCGTACTGCCGCGTCCCCACACCTCATGCACAGATCCTTCGTGAGTTGGGTCTCTCCCTGTTGGAACTGGGGGTGTGGCTTGGAAACCACCTTTCTCGTCTATTATCACTGTTTGGGGTACCGAGGCCCGAGGCCTCCATGCCCTACCGTGCCGCCTCCTACTGTGCCACCCCCTCCACGGTCATTCCTACCCGTAGGTATCGGGGGGTGACACCGCTCAGGCACAAGCACATTCTTGGTCCGAACCCGGTCAACGCCCGAGGACGGGTCGGTACACAAGCCCCCCAGTCTTGAGCTAACAACTGTTCAGCGAAAAGACTAAGGCCTCGCCCTACCGTCTTACGTGGCATTCTATTGATAAGACGCTCTGTGCTATGACGTGACTCCTTGGCTCACGCGGTAATCCATCAACACGTGGCCCAATCGCACGGTCATGACTTAATGCCCCTTGCGCTTCTCAAGTTTACGTTAAACCTTTCGAAAACGCACGCTTCAGACACTGTTCCCTCATTTACGCTATCACTTGCCATTTTCGTCTTCTTCCTCAAGCTTTCTCTGATCTCTCTTCGCAAGACCGAGACTTTCACCACTCGAACATCAAAGGTATGATTTTTCTGCATTGATGGCCCTTTATTCTTGATTCCATGCGTTGATATTACTGCCTGAGACTGTTTAGATTCTCGCATTTACACTTTCCTTTTTGCTTCTTCGTTCCTTTGTTTTCTGAACTTTCTCGCATGGGTAGGGTTTTTTTTTCTGGGTTTTCTCCCAAATTTCACACCATAGCCTCTGTTTGCTAAACCTTTGCTCTTCTTATTCCCAGCTTCCTTTGTTGTGTCATGGCGCGAACTAAAACCACTGATAATCATCCTCCTCCCAGCGTCAACTACAAACCCCTCTACCCTTGCGCCTCTGACGAGCTCCTCGCGGAGACCTCGACCTTGACCTCCTTTTCTGCTTGGAGGGATCATCTAGACAACGGACCTGGATGCAAGGGTAGAGCCTTCGGGAGAAGGCATGATGCCTATATCTCCGTTCGCCCCTGCACAGCGGGCGAACCTGTCTGCGTTGACAACCGTTTGAATGGCGGGGAACCATTCTTCTTCTTCTACTAGGCAGTATTCAAACGCGTTGGACAACACCTTCCTTTCTTTAGCTTCGAAAGGGAACTCCTTACGGAGATAAACGTGGGCCCAGCCCAGCTACATCCTAACAGTTGGGCCTTCATCAGAGCCTTCGACATTCTCTACGGTCACTTTGGGCATTCCCCTTCAGTGGACGTCTTCCTTCACTTCTTCGAGGCGAAGAACCCTGGGAAGAACCTTTGGGTCAGCTTCAGCGGGATAGCTGGAAGGGTAATCCTGAACCTCTTTCAGCAGTCATATAAGGGGTTCAGAGGGAAATTCTTCAGGGTATGCAACTCTGAAGCTGATCCTACTGCCTTGGATGGCTTTCCCCTGTACTGGGTTGGGAAATTGAAGCCGAAGAAGGCCAAGACTTTAGATGAGCTATCCTCGGCTGATCGTGAGGTGTGCCAAGTCTTGGCAAGCTTGGGGGTGATTTTTAATACCGCTGAGTTGATCAAGAACGAGTATGACCCTGCTGCGCTTACTCGTTACATTGGTATGGGAATAATCCCTTCTCTACCATCCTCAAATTCTGACTCTGTTTATGCTTCTTCTCGCTTGCTTTATAAACTTATTCCCACACTGATTTTCTTGGCATACCTAACTCAACTCTTTTCTTCTGGTGCAAATATGGTGTTGGATGCTGAGAAGCGGACAAAGCTGGCTGGGGTCTTGTCCATTCGAGGCAAGGCTACCTCTGGTGGGGCTGGTACTTCTACTCAGCCAGCCCCTGCTGCTTCCCTTGCAACCTCTCCAATCTCCCTTGTCCAAACCACACCACCACCTACATCTCCACAGCCAAACCCTCAACCTCCATTTCCACAAACCACCCAGAACCCTCCTTCTTCTCACACCATACCAATTCCTACTTCTCTAGTCCCGATCGCGGCTATCCCCTTAGCCACGGTCAGGACCTCCCCTTCACCAGCTAAAAATAAAGGGGTGGTGATTGTTCTCTCAGATGATGATGAAGACACTGCAGAAGGACCACTACAATGGCTGCATCCCACTCATCTTCAGATAAAAATGCCGAATCTCCGAGGGAGCATCCACCTAGTGCTTCCACGCCCCCATACTATCTGGCCTTGGAGGAGGGAGCTGAAACTGCACCAGAGCCCACCCCTGCACCTACCCCCGAGCTTCCCCGGGCTGTCCAGCATGTTCTAAAGGGTTTTCAACAAGAGACCCCGGGGAGCCCAATGGATGAGGCTCTGATGGAGGGTGTAGCCCTTTGCCTTGGTGGACTCTTTTCTCGTGCCAGCTCTTTGCTGCATCACACTGAGACAAAGGCCAAGGAGCACTAGGCCCTTGCTGATGAGTTGGCACGGGTAAAGGAGCAGATAAACAACCAAGGCCACCGTTTCTTCATACAAGAGGTTGCTTTGTAGGAGGCACTGGGTGTAGTGCAGAGAGCTGAGGAGGCAGCGAACAAGAAGCTGCATGAAGAGGCCCAGAAATACACCACACTTCTGACCAAGGTGGTGCCCCTTCATGCGGAGATAGCAGAACTGAAAGATGTTGTTGTTGCTTCCAAAGCTAAGATGACCAGCCTCGAGGAGCTCTCAGTTACTCGAGAAGTAAAGTTGAGTCAGGTTGAGGCTGATCTCACTGCTAAGAGCGAAGCCTTTGAGGCACTGAAGGTTGAACTTGCTGAGCAGGTCGAGCTTCACAAGAAACAACTTGCAGAGAAGACTGAGGCGCTAGCAAACATGGAGAAGGAGTTGGCTGCCTAGGCTGATCGCTCTAAGAAGGTTGAGGAAGAGCTCCTTGACGATGCTGCGGATCCTTATGCTGCATGGTTCGAGGATGCTTTGTCTCAGGTTGTTTGTGAACACCCTGAGATGAACATTTCGAACTATGCCACTGCCAACCACGTCGTCGAAGGGAAGATCGTGCCAGGGGACCTCCCTTAGAATATCTAGCTTTCTTCTTCTGCAAGTTGTAATTTTGACACTTGTGTATACATTCTGGCAGCCAGTCTGCATTCTTAACTTTAACTGTTATTCTTGTTTGTGCCTACTTACTGCTTTTGACAATGACACTTCTGTTATTTAACTTTTGTTTCTTTTGCTGAGCAACTCTTCCTTCTCGAACTATAGGTAGCACGGGCTTTTTCTTTCTTATCTTTACTGCTAAGAAAAAACGTGCATAACCCTTCACTTGTCTTCGACCCCTTCTCTTTCCCAACTCGTGGGAATTTCTTTACTTGATCTTTTCTTATTCTTCGTGGCCATGAGGCGCCTAGCCTCAAGAGCGTTACTGGCCTCGACATCGCTCAAAGGCAAAGAAGGACTTATCTTTGGCCAAAGCCTACTTACTCATGCTTGGTGCCCACACTTGAGGAGAGGCCTGCTGGAAAGCAGTGCCGTTTTGTCCTTAGTGTGTCTAAACACCGGGACAACAGTTGTGCTTGGTGCCCACGCCCGAGGAGAAGCCTGCTGGAAAGCAGTGCCGTTTCGTCTTCAATGTGTCTAAACACTAAGGCACCAGTCATTATAACTTTGCGCTTGGATGCCCACGCCCGAGGAGAGGCTTGCTACCATGCAACGCCGTTTCGTCCTCAGTGTGTCTAAACACCAAGGCAATCAACGTACTTGGTGCCCACGCTCGTAGGAGGTGCCCCCGCCGCTCTCTCCTACGAGGTGTCTAAACACCAAGATGACCAGGGACTTAGTGCTTTCGCCCAAGGAGAAGGTGTCCCGAAGGATAGCGCTACTCCTATCTGGGGTATATCCACACCAAGACGCCTGGCTTTCCACTGATTCGAACTTTCCTTCTGCCCTTGGCGCCCACACTTGAGGGAGGCGCCCCCGCGTCTCCCCTCGAGGTGTCTAAACACCAAGGAGGTGGGTTCGTTTCTTACTGAACCGCATTATCTTTTCTCAGCGCTTCCTTACATCGTAATAAGAAAAATGTAAGACAAATTATGCTCAAACTGGTTTTTACTTGTGACCTCGTTAAAAAACCCTCTTGAACTGTACACTGCATAGAGTTTTTAACTGAAATAAAACTTCAAGTTTGCCGCGTTCCAAGTGCACGGGACGACACCTCCCTCTAGAGTCTCAAGCTTGTATGATCCGTTCCCTCGAGCCTCGGTTACCCTGAAGGGCCCGGCCCACTAGGGGGATAGCTTGTTCTCCAAGTCATACGGATGAGCCTTCCGCATGACCAAGTCAGCTACCTGGAACTGTCGGGGCTTCACATTGGAGTTGTACTGGTGCTCCACTCTTCTTTTCACGACCTCAGCCTTATCCTCGCCTCTTCTCTGGCCTCATCCAACAGATCCAGATTCACCCTCATCTCTTCGTTGGACTCTTCAGCCACAAAACTCTGGAAACGTGGTGAGCTCTCGTGGATCTCCACTGGGATCATCGTATCCGATCCGTATACCAAGCTGAAAGGCGTCTCCATGGTGGAAGATTGGGGCGTCGTGTGATAAGCCCACACTATCCTAGGCACCTCCTTCGCTGAAGTCCCTTTGGCTTTCTCAAGCCTCCTCTTCAACTCCCTTAGCAAGATTCTGTTGGCGGACTCCACCTGTCCGTTCGTCTGAGGGTGCTCGACAGACGCGAACACTTGCTTTATGCCAACCTCTGCGCACAGCTTGCCCAGCTGCTGGCTGGCGAACTGTGTGCTGTTGTCAGAGACAAGACGCCTCGGTACACCGAAACGACACACTATATTTCTCCATACGAAATGCTGAACCTTGTGGGCCGTGATCTGCGCCACTGGCTCAGCTTCAATCCACTTTGTGAAGTATTCGATGGCTACTATCAAATACTTCATCTGCCTTATCGCCAACGGGAAGGGTCCCAGGATGTCGATCCCCCAGGTTTGGAAAGGCCACGGACTATAGATGGATCTCAACTCTTCTAGCGGCGCCTTGTGCCAATCGGCGTGCTGTTGGCACTGCTTACAATGTTGGGCGTGCCTTACACAGTCCTCTCTCACCGTTGGCCAGTAAAACCTGCGTGCACGACCTTGGATGCTAAAGACCTTCCCCCTACATGGCTCCCGTAGATCCCTTCATGGAGCTCAGACATTATTCTCGTGCATTCATCTCCACTCACGCACGTCAAGATTGGGTGCGTGAACCCGTGTCTGAATAGTGCTCCATCCACGAGAGTGTACCTCGCTAAATTTCTTTTTATCTTTTCGCCCTCTTCGGGCTCTGCTGGGAGTATCCCATCAGCGATGTAGCGCCTGTAGGTTGTCATCCACGTGTCCCCTTGTTCCAGGGCGCACACCTGCATGGGGTCCTCCTCTCCTGGCGAGGTCGGGTAGACGCTTACGCTGGGGGCTCTCGCCATGCCCTGAGTCAACGACCGATGACTCCTCGCCTTTCCTTTAGTCATGCTGATCTGGAGGATGTCCACCTTGTTATCTGGCACAAACGTTCGCGGCGTTTTGAGGGTCTCATGTATGACCGTCCTCTGCCTTCCCCCCTTGCTTGAGCTAGCCAGCTTGGCGAGTAGGTCAGCACAGGCATTCTGCTCCCTTGGGACGTGCACCAACTCAAACGCTGCGAACGCCCTCTTCAGCACTTGGACATACCTTAAATACGCAGCCATTTGCGGATCTTTGGCTTGGTACTCCCCGATTACCTGCCCCGTGACCAACTGCGAATAACTCTTCGCCAGCAAGCTCCGCGCGCCCATCTCTTTGGCTAGGAGCATTCCAGTTATCGGGGCCTCAAACTCAGCCTGATTATTACTTTCCTTGAAAGCAAACCTCAGGGCTTGCTCGATCAACAACCCGTTTGGCCCCTCCAGGACTACACCGGCTCCACTCCCTTGCTGATTCGAGGATCCATCCACCGAAAGCACCCACTGGGAGCCAACCTCTTCTTCTTGTTGCGCGCTCCCTGGGGAGAGCTCTGCCACGAAGTCTGTGTACACTTGTCCTTTTATGGACCCCCTAGGCTCATACAAGATGTCAAACTCGGACAGCTCCACTGCCCAGTCGACCATCCTTCCCGCGACATCTGGCTTTTGCAACACCTTCTAGATGGGGAGGTCCATCATTACCACCACCGTAAAGCTTTGGAAGTAGTGACGGAGCCTCCTGGCCGAGAACACCACGACCAAAGCTGCTTTCTCCAAAGACTGATACCTCGCTTCCGGCCCTTGCAGGACCTTGCTTACGAAGTATATAGGTTTTTGTGTCTGGTCCTTCTCCTTAACTAGCACATAATTGATTGCCCACTCAGTTACCGTGAAGTATAATCGGAGGGGCACGCCTGTCTGTGGCTTACACAACACGGGAGGAGCAGCCAGATACTCCTTGAGCTTGAGGAATGCCGCCTCGCACTCCTCGGTCCACACAAACCTGCTGTTTCTCTTCAAACACTGGAAATAAGGGTGACCCTTGTCTCCTCCAGCGGACACGAACCTGGACAGGGTCGCCATCCGCCCCGTCAACTGCTGTACCTCCTTCACCGAGGCAGGGCTCCTCATTGCCAGGATCGCCGCACACTTGTCAGGGTTCGCCTCTATTCCCCGCTCGGTGAGCAGAAAACCCAAAAGCTTACCTGCTTCAACCCCGAAGACGCACTTCTCAGGGTTCAGCTTGAGGCGGTATTTGGCTATAATGGCAAACAACTCTTCCAGATCAGCTATATGTCGTCCTCTCTCCTAGGAGGTCACCACCATATCGTTTACGTAGGCCTGCACATTCCTTCCCAACATGGGGGCAGGGACCTTATCCATCAATCTCTGATAGGTGGCGCCTACATTCTTCAACCCAAACGGCATCACCTTGTAGCAATAACAGCACGTCTCGGTCATGAACGCCGTTTTACTCTCGTCACGAGGGTGCATCTTAATCTGATTGTACCCTAAGAACGCGTCCAGGAAGCTAAGCATTTTGCAACCTGAGGCGCTGTCCATCAGCGCGTCGATGCTTGGCAATGGGTACGAGTCCTTAGGGCACGCCTTGTTCAGGTCAGTGAAGTCCACGCACATCCTCCACTTCCCATTCACCTTTTTTACTAACACCATGTTGGCCAGCCACTCAGGGTATTGGATCTCCCTTATGTAGCCAGTGCTCAGCAGCTCCTTGGTTTCTTCTTGGACGACCAGGCGCCTTTTCTAGTTGAACTTCCTCCTTCTTTGGCGCACGGGTCAGACCTTGGGGTCCATGGTGAGATGATGGCATAAAAAATCCGGGTCGATACCTGGCATATCCGAGGTTGTCCAAGCAAAGGCGTCCAGGTGACGTGAGATTACTTCCGCCACCTGATTCTGCTCCTCTTGACCTAACGACCGGCCCAGCTTAAACGTCTTGCCACCTATCTGCCTCTCCACCACATTCTCGACCGGCTCGGGACGCCTTCACAGGTGCTGCCTCTACAGGCGCCTCCTCCATGGGTACCGCCTCTACAGGCGCCTCCTCCATGGGTACTACTTCCCTGGGCATCTCCACCACCATGAATACGCCCCTCTTTTTTTTAAGGTTATTTTCATAGCACTTCTTGGCTTCCTCCTGATCGGATTTAATCACGATCACCCTGCGGCTAAGGTCAGACAGCTTCAGCTTCATGTGCCGTGTAGACGACACCCCCCTATGTCTGTTCAAGGCTGGCATCCCCAGCAAAATGTTGTACGCCGAGTTAGCGTTCACAACCAAGTACCTTATGCTCTCGGTGCGAGACGCGGTGCCATCCGTGAAAGTCGTCCTTAGCTCCAGATAGTCGCGCACCTCCACCTGGTCCCCTGCGAAGCCATACAAACATCCTGTGTATGGTCTCAGCAGATCAGGGGACAACTGTAACTTGTTGAACGTGGACAAGAACATCACATCCGCCGAGCTGCCCTGGTCCACGAGCACTCGGTGTACCTTCCTTCCTGCGGTCACAACCGAAATCACCACGGGATCGTTATCATGCGGAACGACGTCGTGAAGATCAGCCTTTGTGAACGCGAGGTCGATGTCCAGCGAGTCATCTGCCCCCTGCTCAACCACTGACATCACTGACCGCACGTACCTCTTGCGATGAGAGGCAGTGCATCCTCCACCCAAAAAACCACCAGAGATGGTGTGAACTTCCCTATGGATAGGCATCTCATAGGCCTGGTCTTCTATGGGCGCCGCCAAGGCCGCGACTTCGGACGTCCCTACCAGATAATCGTTCAAGAATCCGCTCTTCACGAGCTCATCCAATTGATGACCCAGAGCCAAGCAGTTGGTGATTGGATGCCCGTACGCCTGATGGAACTCACACCATGCATCCTTGCGTGGTCCCAACACCTTGTCCGTCTTCGCAGAGATTCTCAACCTATCTGCTATGTTGGGCACAATGATCAGGTCCTTTAACTTCACCACAAAGTTGTGCCTCACTGGCCGGTTCTCCCCTTAGCGTCCCTTGGCCTGAGGCCTCCTAGGCTCGTAAGGGCGCTTCCTCTCCTGGCCTCTCTTCCCTGTCGCGACCTCATTCACCCTCGCGAGCTGTGCGCGCGACGGGGCTCTAGGGCGTGCGGGTACAACACTCGCGCGCTTCTCGCTTACCTCTCCCTCCGTTGCGATGTGCTCCACCGTGCGACGCATGATCTCTGCGAAGGTCCTAGGGCGGTTTCTGATGAGCGACTCGCAAAAAGGCCCAGGAGAGATTCCCTTCCTGAACGCATACGCTATCATCGGCTTTTCAGTGGTGTTAACCTTCACCACCTGTGCCCCAAAACGATTGATATATTCCTTCAACGTCTCCCCCTGGTACTGCTTCACGTTGAAAAGATCACACGACACCGGTGGGGGAGCCCAGTTCGCGATGTATTGCTCCCTAAACAGCTATGATAACTGCGCAAATGAGGTCACGTGGCCGTTTGGGAGGCTGATGAACCAGTCCATGGCCATCCCCGCCAACATGCTCATGAACAACTTGCACCTCACGGTGTCAGAACTGCCGACTAGCATCATCTGCGTATGGAACGCAGTGAGGTGTGCCTCTGGATCCTCCATCCCAGTGAACGTAACCTTCCTGCCTACGAACGTGGGTGGTATCACTGCTTCCATGATGGACTGCGAAAAAGGCATGGGGAACTCCCTGGGTGGTGTGAAGCACTCGCGATCCTCTGCTTCGCGATTCCCAGGGTGGTTGCTCATCTCGCGGCGCAACTCTTCGTTCGCGCGGCATAACTCCTAGTTTCTTGCTTGCGACACCGCAAGGTCTAACTGAATACGTTTTTGCTCCGCCCTCAACGCTGCCATCGCCTCCTGAAGGCCTTGCATCACCTCCATGACTTGCTGCAAGGTCATGCTATCACTCTCTGCGCGCGCTGTGGAACTCTGCCTCGTAGTCCTCATTCTTTAGTGTTTCTTGGAGAATCTTGAACCTTTTCTGCAAATCTTAGGACTTTATTCGGTGAAACTGAGCAAATCTTGAGGATTCCTGACGAATCTTTCAAGAATCTTGGAGAACTTCCATGACTTCACGATCTTCGCTGAATCTTCTACTTCTTGCGGTGGGACTGTTGTTTTAGATCAGGCCCCACGGTGGGCGCCAAATGTTCCTACCGGTTGACTCGATCACCTTCGTGTGTAGCTAAGAGTTGCGTTTCAAGGACTCCTTTGCCTTCGTTCCAATCTTCACCCTTCACCGCCGTGAATACCTGAAACAGAGAGACAAATGGGCGCCCTCGCGGCCGTTTGCACTCTGACGCTCAAGTCAATTATGGCAGAAAACACCGTTGCACTTCTGTAACAGAACACCACTAACACCGTGCTCAGAGAAATGCGTTACTCAAACTCTCTCGCTTTCAGTCACTTGAGTGTAAAGTGTGAAAACATACCTCATTCTTGTTAGTAGCTAGACCTTATATACCTTTACCAGTGCTTCTAACATTAAGTCTATCTGTGGGTGCAGCCTTATGACACTGTAGCCCAAACTTAGGGAAATCCCAGCGTGTAAGGCTCCCCACTTGGAGTGCATCCTGAGCGGAGGGTGACTGCTTGGGTGCCAACTCATGCGCCCAAGCTCCTAGTCACTTGCCTTGGGAGTGTTTCTGTCTTCCTCATGAGCCATGCATGCAGATTACCCTTTGGAACGTGACCCTCATGGGTCGTTTCTGTCCCAGTGGGTTTCTATCGGTGGTGCGTACTGTCGTGTCCCCAAACCTCATGCACATATCCTTCGTGAGTTGGGTCTCTCCCTGCTGGAACTGGGTGTGTGGCTTTGAACCTTTCTCGTTTGTTATCACTATTTGGGGTACTGAAGCCAGAGGCCGCCACGCCTTACCGTGCCGCCTCCTACTGTGTCGCCCCCTCCATGGTCATTCCTACCCGTATGTATCGGGGGGTGACACCGCTCAGGCACAAGCACATTCTTGGTCCGAACCCGGTCAACACCCGAGGACGGGTCGGTACAACGATGAAGGAAGATTGCGGGAAGCATGTCAAGTGATGCAAACAATGTTAAAGGCACATTGACTGACTCCATGCACCAGTCGAGGAACTATGATCTATCTACAACCCATGGCCTTTCCATACATGGGGGATAGAAATTTGGGGTCCTTTCCCTTTGCCCATACACCAGATGAAGTACATCATCGTTGCCATCAAATACTTTACCAAATGGATTGAAGCTGAGCCAGTTGCACAAATACCGGCTCATTGTATGCCGTTTTGGGGTTTTAAGGCACTTAGTATCCGACAATGGAACAAAATTCGCCAGCCAACAATTGGGAAAGTTGTGCACGGAGCTCGAGATAAAGCAAATTTTCGCTTCGGTAGAACATCCACAAACGAATGGGAAAGCCGAGTCGGCCAACAGGGTCCTACCAATACGATTTTAGAGGAGATTGGAAAAGGTGAAGCGAAATTGGTCAGAAGAAATTCTAAGAATTTTACGATATTATCACACCATCCCGTAATCGACAAAAAAAAAAACACCGTTTAGTTTAGTATATGGGTCGGGTGCCATGGTACCAGTGGAAGTGCAAGAAGACTCTCTTAGGTTCCAAGGCTTCGTCGCTGAAGAATCCAATGAAGGAAGGAGAATGAATTTAGATTTGCAGGAGGAGGCATCTGACCACGCCCGCATAAACTCTGAAGCCTTAAAAAGAAGGGTGGAACTAAGCTACAATGTAAGAATTGATGGCTTAAACAAGAGGGGGGTGAATTGTTTGTCAAATATTTTCGCAAAGATTGATTAAGAATGAACCTTTATCAAACAATCACAGATAAACAATTAAGGAAAGCAATCAACCAATGATACAAAAACTGTGTTCAGAATTTTAACCGATTGAAATTGCATTTTAATCGGTTATTTATACGAGCAGCATAAACATCATTAACACAAACAGTTGTAAGGAGTTAGAGCTAAAGAGATTTACACAGTGAATTTTATACTGGTTCACTCAACCTTGAGCTGCATCTAGTTCTCAGAACAACCTCTGAGTTTGGAACACCACACACCTCAAGTCAGAACACCCTCTGACTTTGCAGGATTACACACACACTTACAAGTTTATGAAAGTACAATTACAAGAATCTTGAAAGGAATAGAAAACACATGAGGTTAAACAAACCAGGAAGTCCTATGATCAGATTTTGTACCAGTTCAAAGCTTAACAACAATCTTGCAAACCTTTTGAAAACATCTTTCAAAAACAAATCTCAATCTCTATTTCAAATTGTGTAAAAACTTGTGTATTTTGATTTGAAAGAAAGGTTCTATTTATAAGACTTGAAACTAGTTGTTCAAGACAACATTAATGAGGCAAAGCAGTTTTGATCACATTTAAATCAGTTAAAACAGGTTTTCAAAAAACTGTTAGAGAAAGTCACAATCAACCGGTTGAAACCACGATTTAACTTATTGAATTGGTTAGGCAGTTACATAACCTAGTCAAAAAAGTTTCAAAACCTCTAAGCCAGCTAAGTGACAAACAACCGATTATTTCGATAATTCAACCGGTTGTTTTTCCCTTTGCTTAGAAAAACACTTTGCTTTTTAAAACAGATTGGGCAAGCTTTGTGCAAGGATTAAGAACTCATCTTTACATGGATTCTAAACACTCTAATCTAAACCCAAACCAAAAGTAGCAAGGCTTTAAGCTTCATCTTGGATTTGAAACATCAAAGCTCCTATGCTGAACAATCTCCCGGTATTTGATGGAGACAAATCCATGGGATGCTTTATGGAATGTTGTTGTTTAGAATCTGTATAACCTGCATTCATGAGAAACACAGGATAATCTATTACATTCAACCAGGCACCAGAAACCAGTTCCCACTAGGTGATTTTCAAAGATTAATATAAACTAAATCACTGTGAGAGACTAGTCAACATACAAAGGTGCAAACACAAATAAACAATTAGTTATTTCGCAGGAATAATTGGTTGAAATTTTGTATAAGAGTTTTATCAGTTGTAAAAATTTCAAATTTAAACCAATTAAACAGTTATAGCAGCAATGTTCAAAGCAGTAATAAGTGAAGATAGTTAGAACATTACAAAACCCAATACTTCTCCCCTTATTTTTCTTATCAAATAGACAAAAGGAAGGATTAAAAACAACATAAAAGAAAAAAAAAAGATTGTTTAGGAATTTAAATTAGTAAATCAGAAGGAAGAACTGCTCTCCCTTTCAAATTGTAGCTCCATAATCTGATTTTGAACCTCTTATATCTGTTCATCCAGCCTTGAAAAACGTGAATCCATATGATTGAACCCTGACTCACACAAATCATGGAGATTCCTTTGATTTTCAGCAAAAGTGTCCATGAGGTTGATCATCAATATTTCAAAATGAGACATTATGGTCATCCTTTCTCCCATGTAAGCATCATTAGGATCAGTCTCTTGAGTCTCAACAGCATGTTCATCTTGAGTTGCTGCATCTTCAGGTTCACCACCATCATTGGTTCCACTTGGGCCAGCTTGATCACCGTCTTTACTCACCCATCTCCCACCAATTTTAGTAAATCCCATTTTGGTTAGGGATGCACTGTTAATCTCACTTAAGGGCTTGATAATTTTAGCTAGCTCCTCTTCTATATCCACTTTAAAATAGTGAAGAAATTTAAAGATTAAAATTGCATAGGGATAGTGGAAATCACATAACCTTATGGATTTTTGCATATGTTCCTTGATGGTGTGGATCCAATTGATCTTCACTTTATTCCTAATGCAATAGATCGGTAGTAGGTCTTCCTCACAAAGAGTGGAGTGATTGCTCCCTCAAGGTGTGATGATCCATGACACAATGAAGGCTACGAGCCTTTCATCAAGCTTTAACCCTCCAACTGAAAAATTTCTCACTTTCGATAGGGGATTCTTGAAACAACTTTTGTAAAATTGCATTTTGTTGAACACTTCAACAACCCTAGATTGCCTCTGTTGATTCTCACTCCAAAGAATTTCAATCCAGCCACAACAACCCATACATCATTTGTGGTGACCATATCTACACCTTTCACACGAGAAATAAGTGAGTCACCATTTAATTGAAGGTTAGTATAAAATACCGTCACCAAATCTGGATAAATGTTTCTAGTGAGCTCAAGAAAATGTTTCATCCTTTGTTCCTTAAGTAGGATCCTCACAGTATTCAAATTTTGTTGTTTCATCCATGTAAAGGAGACAAGCTTGGGTATCTTCCTACTAGTTTCATGTAGGTATTTGCCAATCAATTATGATTCTCCTGAGAACCATCCTTCAAGCTTCCTACCACTTCTAACATCCCTGGTTTTCATTCTTTTAGTAGATGGAGGAGTTCTAGCCATAGCTTAATTCAGAGAGGAACTTTTGCACACTGCAGAGAAAACTCAAAGCAAAGGAAAAAGAAGAACAATAGGTTGTTTGTGTGAAAAACAACATCTAATTGCATTGCTTATATAGCCATAACCCTTGGTCAAAGTTGGCATTATCTGGGTTGTTTTCAAAATAGAAAAACGAATCAAATCTGAACCATAAAGCTATTTTTGTTAGTCAAACAGAAAGTACAGATACTCACATGTTGATTTGACCAAACTTTAAAAGAAACTTAATTTCCAAGATAAGAGAAATCTTATTTATAAAGAGCAGTTATAGAATAGGAAAGTTGTATTCAAACATGTAATTAATACAATATTGACCTCAAATATCACTGGGTTTGAACAGAATTAAAAATTAGGACTTAGAAATTAAAAACAGATTTGCCCAGTACTGATAGGGAGAAAACAATTGGTTGTTTCGAAGAAACAATCGGTTGAAATTCCGCACTGATGAAAAGTTTTGAGAAAATCATATTTTCAAACAGTCATGCTATATTCAAACATAAAGGTTTATAAAGCACGTAGAACTGTATAAGGAACAGATGGATTACAAGCTAATTATAATCCAAGCATAGACATAGGGAAAATGAAATTGAATTTAAAACAAATGTTTAACAAAGATAATCCAATCTTTTAATGCAATTTAAGATTGGCTGTGTGTTCTTGAGGGGATCAAGATCAACAATCTTGGTGTAGGTGTATTGACCAAGGAGAGTGTGTTTCTTGAGGTGTTCAAGGTCATTCTCTTGGTTGTGTAAGTGATCAAGTTGTGATTGCTTAGTGGATTTCCTCAGGGTTCTGAGAAGACTGGATGTAGCTCTGGGTTTGGAGTGAACCAGTATAAACAACTGTGTACAATCTCTTTATCCCTATCTCTTTAAATTCAGTTTTGTCATTTGATAACTGGTATAAATAACCGATTGTTTTTCCAGTATTGTGCATTTGCTTTATGTTTTGAAAAACTGATTTCTTAATCAAGGTTTTATTGAAGTATTTTCATTCTAGGCTTAAAAGTTTACGAAAATCTTTCTTAAACA
>Ga0123341_1001045_pt1 | contig 19771 bp, 13 predicted proteins | sample Turbeapinknodule_FD_89959 | JGI IMG/M metagenome (GOLD analysis project Ga0123341, IMG submission 89959) | Root nodule microbial communities of legume samples collected from Mexico - Turtle bean Mexico pink nodule | ecosystem: Host-associated > Plants > Roots > Nodule | place: Mexico: Nepantla...
AAGTTCAAAAGAAAGACTTACTAATGACCTAATAGTAAGTTTAGAACTCAAAACTAAAATAAAAAAATGCACCAAAAGCTTATACAATGAAATTTTCATATGATACATTTTCACTAACACTTGGTGTGCAACTCATATAGACATTTTAACAAACACCTTGGGTAAACTACTCAACATAGAATTTTGAGACAATTGAAATAAAAACTAAACAAGAATAAAGAAAAATCAAGATTATAAACATAAACCCTCATATAATATTTCAAAAGAAATTCACCTCCCTCTTGTTTTGGCCTCTAATTTTAACAATTGGTATCAGAGCTGAGTTCTTGAAAGTTACTCAGTTTTCAATCCTAAAAGCTTTTTAAAATGGCTGAAAAACTACCATTTGAGGTGAGTGCTTCTATAAGTAGACCAACTTTGTTTTTGTGGACTGAACTATCAATTTTGGAAGGTTAGAATGAAAATCTTTGTTGAATCAATATATATAGATGAATCTGGGATGCTATTGTAAATGGCCCTTTTGTACCCAGATGTGAAAAAGGTGATGTTTTCATTGAAAAACCTTGGTCCCAATGGACTGAGAGTGAAAGTAAAAGAGTTCAATATGATTGCATTTATAAGAACATCATCAATTATGCTTTGAATTCTGATGAGTTTTTCGGGGTCTCAGAATGTGCTTCTGAAAAGGAGATGTGGGACATCCTTGAGGTTACCTATGAAGCCACCACTGATGTGAAAAGAGCAAGGAAGCATGCCTTAATCCAAGAATATGAAATGTTCAGGATGCTTAAGGGGGAAACCATCTCGGATGTGCAAAAGAGATTCACCCACATTGTGAATAATCTCATCAACTTTGGCAAGATCTTTGAAAGGGAGGAGCTGAACATCAATATCCTCAAATGCTTGGATAAATCATGGCAACCAAAGGTCACTGCAATTTTTGAATCCAAGGATTTGACAACATTGACCACAACCTCCTTGTTTGGTAAGCTAAGGGAGGATAAACTTGAGATGAACCAACTAAATGACCAAGAACATGAAGAAAAGCATGTGATGAGCATTGATTTAAGAGATGTTGGTCATAAAGATGGTTAAGACTCAAGTGAGGGTAGTGATGGTGAGGCTCTCAACTTGCTCACAAGAAAGTTTAGAAAATTCTTGAAGAAGAACAACCGGGACCACAATCAATCATCAAGCAGGTATAATAGTAAATAAGTGAATGAATTCAATTCTACAAACTATACTTGTTTTGGATGTGGTAAAAAGGGTCATATCAAGGTCGATTGTCCAAATAATGAGAGCAAGGAGAGAGGGGCAAGCAAGAAGATTGAAAGGAAGGGCAAAGCAATAAAAGCTTACATTGCTTGGCAAGATAATGATGGAAGATGAAGATGAAGAAGCCAATCTGTATTTGATGGCAAATGAAGAATAAAAAACAAGTAGTGTAATCCAACACTTCTATAAACTTTGAAAATTATAGCCAACTTCTTGATGCTTTCAAAGAGACTCGTGAAGAAGCTAATAGGTTGGCCCTTTTGAACAACCGCTTGAAAGGCTTAAATAATTGGTTGGAAAACAGAGTCAAGACCTTGGAAAAAGAGTTGAACAATTAAAAAACTGATTTTGAAAATTTGGAAAGGATTTACAACAACTCTTCTTGCAAGTGTGATTCTAGCTTTTGTGAAAATTGTGAATCACTTCAAAAGAAAGTCCACTATCTTTTAAAAACTGTGGACAAGTTTTCCAAAGACCAATCAAACATTGAAACTGTTCTTGCATCTCAAAAATGTGTTTTTTTGGCAAAGTTGGATTGGGTTTTAATCCAAACAGCAAGATATATCAATTTCAAAACCATTTTCTAGTTTCTTTGAAAAACAACTGATTGTTTTGTCGAAACAACCGGTTGAAACGTGCTTTTACTGCATGAAAAGGGGTCATACTGTTATATTTTGCGGAGTGAGGAAGTTTTTTATTCCCAAAGGTGTTTTAAAGTGGGTTCCTGATGAAAACCTGAAATATAGAGCATCCCTAACCAAGCCCAACTTTCCAAAAAAATGACCCGGAGTATGACATAAGACCCAAGGCTAGGTCAGGACCAACCACTGGCTAGTGCCTCAGAGCCCATCACCCCTCAGAGGATCACTAAGAGTAGAGCCCAAGCAATGGGAGCTTAACACCAGCTAGTCTCTCTGGTTTTAATTTTAGTAGAATAGGGTTCATATAGCATAAACGAGGGGTTTACTAATCAAATTGGGCTTTTGTCAAGTTCATTATGTTAGGAAGGTAGCCCTAGCTTATAGAAGCTAGGACTAGGGGCGGCATCAAGGTCAACACCTTAGGCCACCCCTCTCTTCTTCTATTCTTACCTCTCACCCATCTTGCCCACCAAGGCACCCTGCCGTATAAATAGGGCATCTTGTCTCTTGTATCTCTACACATTGAATTTGAATATAGTATGGAAACTTTGCAGGAGTGTTTTTATGAGACTTGAGAGTTCTCATTTTAGGTATTATCTTGAGTGTGTGAGCACTTCAAGTGGCGACTCTTCCTCACTTATCATGGGGTTTCCCACCCTCCAAGTGACGTGACCATTCTCTCCATTTTCCATAAGCTTTCTTCACCTTTTCTCCTTTCCTTCCTTTCATTTACACCATTTACATTCCTTCCTTATGTTCTTGTTTATGTCTTTACCTTTCGGCCATCTTCATTGATTCTTTGCTTCTTTTGCTCTTTAATTTCCGCTCCATTTATCATAATCACCATATACTTGTGTTTTCCTTTGGCCCCCTAGAAGTGAACCTTCACACTTACTTAACCACTTGGTTAAGTTCATGTCCAGTGAGAATCTTCTTTGGGTTTCTCACCATATTCTGCTTAAAACAAAAACTCATAAACAAAGTGCCACCATAAAATGTGCAATCCTAAAATCAACTCACATCAGTTCCTAAGAATTATAAGGATCCTAATGTTCCAGTTAATGCCCATGGACCCAAATTTACTAGGGGACCAAATCTTGTTTCTTGAATTCTTCTTGTAGGTATACTTGTAAGCCAAGAATCGCATTGGCGTAAATAATGAAGACTCAAGGGAAAAGATTTAAAGTAAGACTCATATGTTTGCATTTCTCAGTTACACACTGCAGTATTCCTTGTATGCCAAGTGACATCCTTGACTTATGCATAGTGGTTGGTTAAAAGAGAAACTTCAAGAGTTAAGAAGTATGTGTATTTTCATTTCTCAATTTATGTGTGTGCCTCATATTGATCAAATGAAAACTCAAATGTTTTTCTTAGCTAAATTTGTTGAGGAAAATCTATGTTCAAAGGTATGTGTAATCTACTTCATGCAATCCTTATCACTGTGAAAAAACCTTTTCTTTGAAAAATATTTTCTCGTTGTCTTAGTAAAACAACCAATTGTTTTAATGAAATAACCAATTGTTTTAACAAAATAACTGATTGTTTTACCTCTAGCACCTCTAATTTAAGCTGTTATGAATGCTTCTCATGGTTACAACTATTTGTTTTCTTTCAAAACTTGTTGTGGGTCAAATATGCATTAAATGTGCCTTTGAATTAGATCATAATGGAATATATTATGGTCATAAAGGAATATATTATATGGTTTCCTTGGAAATTTAAGTGCTTTTTATGGATGATCAAATAAAAATAAAGGTGTTGTCAATGCTATATCTGTTTGGGTCTGACATATTGCATATTCCCACTGCAACATATTCATTTTCTTTAGAGAAACAATCCATTAAATGCCAATGTATCTTGATTGCTTTTTCTGCTTATATACATGTGCTGTTTCAACTAAATTTATGAAAGAAACAACCCATTGTTTCTCTGCTACTTCACTTGAAACTTTTTCTTTCCATTAGCTTCTCTTAAAATTCATCTATGCATCATGGCCTCAACACCTCCCTCATCAAAAAGGATGAAAACGGGTGCTGTAAAAAGAGGTGGACACCTAAAGAATTGGTTTTCAGGTGATGATGAAAAGATTGAGAAGTTCTTGCATGAATCAAGTAGGAAAACCATCAACAATCCTAAGTTGATAACATTCAACTGGCTGAAAGGGCGAACATCAATGATGCGAGAAATGTCTTGAAGCAACAACAACTGAAAAGGTTTCTTAAAATATTAGGAAACACATATCCTGATCTTGTGAAGGTCTTCTACACAAATCTTCACATTGATCGTGAGAACTTGTGCTTACATGTAAAAGGTGTTGATATGGAGATTACTCCAGATGTGTGGATTGCTGTCACAGGGTTGAAGTATGTTGGGCTGAGAATCAACAAAGGAAACATTAGTGTAGTGGAGGAATTCAACAAGATGTAGTATTATAGGAGCTGCCTCAAGAATCCTCATTCTAAAGTAAAAGGTTTTTCTGTGGGAGGTTTGAAGATGAATGAAAGAATCATTGCTTTCATAGTATCTTGAATGTTGACTCCAATGGGGAGCAACCATTCGGTCATTACTGGAAAAAGATATTGTTCTCATATACTGCATTATGAAGAAGATCAAGGTTAATTGGATTCGCATATTCAAAGAACACATGCAAAAGTCAATGAGGTTAAATGACTACCACTTTCCCTATGTTGTTCCTATTTCAAAATTTCTACAATACTTTGAAATTGACCTTGAAGAAGAACTATCATAGGTGGTGAAGCCATATGATGAAGTTAATAATGGATCTCTTAGCAAGATGTGATTCATTAAGGTTGGTGGCAAATTGGTAAGTAAAGATGGAGAACAAAAGGGTTCTTCTAGTGGAAACCAAGCTGAAGCCGTTGAGGGTGATCAAGATGCTCCTAATACTGGAGATGATGGAGCAGATGAAAACCAAGCTGGACAGGGAGATCAAGGCAATGATGTTCCTGGTGAAGCCTATGGTGTTGGTCCAAGCACTGGAAATATGGATGATCATATTGCTTCTATGTCACATTTTGAAAGGTTGATAATTAATCGCATGGATACATGACCTATGATCAAAGGAATCATTATGAGTTTTGTGCAGCTAGGTTCTAGAATCTGGATGAACAAATTGAAGCTGTACAAAACCATTTATTCGAGCTCTAGTATGGCAAAGAAGATTGAGGGATTTCATGCATCAATTTATATTTTTGCTTGTGCTTGCTGAACTATTTTTCTTTATTCTGTTTTTATCCTTTCTCTTATTCTATTTGTGAAGACAAATAGGGGGAGAATTTGGAGGTTTATGTGTTGTAATTCTGCTACTCTATGGTGTGTTTAAATCTGCTTTAAACTGCTGTTGCCATAGCTCTGATTCACACCATGATTCTGTTGTCACTTTGTCTCAAACATTGTTTTTCTCTATTTTCATGGTTTTCTGCCTATTTATGTGCAGATCAGTGTGCGTCTTTTTAAATATGGGTTATCCTGCTACTATGTATGATTTGCATATGCACAAATTCTATTTTGCAGAATCTATCAAATTCAAATACTACAACACAAGCAAACCAGGGATTTATCTTCATCAAATAGGGGGATATTGTTGAACAAGGTGCTTTGATATCTTCAAATCTAAGAGGAATGCTTGAAGACCTTATTGCTAGTTGGGTGTGTGTGTCTAGTAGTTTTTTAATTGTTAATTCACTCTTTAAGATGATCCAAGGTTAATTGAATCTTAATATTTTTGAAAAGATGAGTTTTCTAAAGAGTGTTAAATTTCAACCTGTTGAATTCTCGATTCAACCGATTGTTTGACACTTAGTGGCTTTTGAAATGAGTTTGAAAAGCTTGGCTTTGTTTTGACTTTGTTGTCAAATTGATTCAACCAATTGTTTCGAGAATTCAACTGGTTGTTTTTTTAAAATCTTAACAGAATTCTGTAAAGTTGTTCTAATATATTTTAAATGATTCCAACAAATTTGGTTTAACTGCTTTGACCATTTGATTGGAGTATAAAAAGATTATTTTACGCTTCTATGACTAAGACAGAGAGATTAATCAAAAGCAATTTTCAAGTTTTCAAGAAGCCATTGCATCATCTCAAGTGTGGAATAAGATTGAGTTTTGTACTTCTGAACTTTAAAGCTTTGACTTACCTAGGTGTATTTTGTTCCTCTTCTTACTTGAACATTGTATTTTTGTGTGTTCTGGTGTGGTGTAGTTTCAGAAGGTGTTTTTGGAAACTGTGTGGTTTTCCAAAAGTGGTGTGTGTTCTTGAAGGGTTCAAGATCATCACTTTTGGTGTGTGTTTTGTAATCTAGGTTTGATTATATAATGAATTCTCAGTGGTTAGCTGAGTACTAGATGTAACTCTTGGTTAAGAGTGAACAAGTATAAACATCTTGTGTGAATTTCTCTATCCTTACACTCATTAATTGTTTTAACATTGTTTTTCAAATATGTTGGTATAAACAACCGGTTGTTTCGTGAAAACAACATGTTGATTTTCTGGAATCAAACTTAAAACAATTTTCTATTGGTTGAACATATTTTTAATTGATTGATTCTTTATAACTTTTCGCTCTACCTTCAATCCTTGCGAAAATCTTTCAAAAACAATTCACCCCCTATTGTTTTGGCTTCTAATTCTAACAAGAATATTGACCGAGGTTCCCTGATCCACCAAAACCTTGGTGATGGCGAACTTATCTATTTCCACAGTGATGACCATGGGGTCGTCTTAGGCTCGGTCGATGACAATGAAGTCTTCATTTGTGAAGATGATTGGTGGCATCCTCGACCGATTCTTGGTGGTTACCGAGTGGACTAATTGAATGGCCCAAAGGTACTTTTTGTGGGCAGAACTGGAACATCCACCTCAAACGAATCCTCTAGTGATAGTATTTACTTGCCCCGTGGTGTATTTAGGGTCTTGGTTCTCAAGGGAAGGGCTTCTACGAATTTGTCCATCCCTCTAACCAAAGTTTTCAAGTGAGAGTGGATTGGCTATCATGTTAATGACCTCATGGACGTCGCGTCTCGATTAATCGTTCCTATGAAGACTTTCACTTCATTGCCAAGTCCTACGTACAGGGCTCTCACTCCTTCTCTGCTTGGTCGGCCGATGGTCATCGTCAAAACGACATGATCCTTCTCACCCACGTCGTGCGTACTGTTCATTTTGATCCCTAACAGGATATCTTTCCCTCTAGGGGGTCAGTATGAGTTTGCGTTTGTCTGAATAAACTTGCACAAATGACCAGTTTGGATAAGTTCTTTTATTTTGTCCTTCAGCGCTTGACACCCATCGGTCGTATGGCCGAAGCTGCGGTGGTACTGACAGTGCTTAGACATATCAACATTTCTTGGATTTTGTAACTGCTTTAGAGTGGGGATTAGTTCGGCTCGTTGCGCCTCATCCAAAATTTTACCCCTTGTAGCATTCAATGGGGGTATAAGTAAGAAACTAAGGTCTTCGATTTTCGCTGGACCTGTCCGACTGACCGGAGGTAGGTCAATTTCCTCTGTCCTTCTCCTTCCCTTTATCTCCTCCATTCTCGGATCAAATGCTTATATGAAAATTGGTCAATCCTATTTGGATGAACTTAGTTGTTTGGTTCTTCAATTCATCAAGATTTTTGGTTGGTCTCTTAATCAAACTTTCGGTAAACCAACTGGGCCAAATTGCCGAGACCAGGTGATGCATGGCTATCTCTGGCATGAGTTTTCGGATGCCCATACAAACTCTACTGAATCTCTCCATGAATGTCCGCAATAATTCCCCCTTTTCTTGCTTTACTTAAGGAGTGCCATGGACGACATATGATGCGGTTGGCTCGTCGCATACTGAGTGGTAATTTTAGCCGCCAATGCTTTGAAACTATCCACCGAATTAGGTGGGAGTCGGGTGAACCAATCGAGCGTCCCTTCCTATAGAGAGGTGGGGAAAATCTTGCACCACACGACTTTGTTTGTCGTGTAGAGGTTCATCTGCGTCTTGAAAACGTTCAAGTGCTCGTCCGGATCTGTGGATCCGTCATAGAGCCTGATAGTTAGTCTCTTCCACTTGGAGGGGAATTGTGCTTCCATTATTTCATCTGAAAAGGATGTTCTTTTGGATCCTCATCATCATTGACTGGATGAGATCGCTAGGTTTGCTTGAAGCTCTGATGAGTCTATGTTCAAGACTACTCTTTTCGTTCAGGTCAATCGAGTCTTTGCTTCAACTCTTTATTTTGCTCCTTGAGAAGGCACACTTCTTCTTCATTTCACCATTGATCTTCAATGCTTTTCTGTCGCATCTCCTCCACTTGTGCCTAAGTCTTTAGATTAGTGTGATCTGCTCCTTTGTGACCCGATCGTGGTTGACAGTGTTCCTTGTTGACACCATTATTGCTAGTCTAGAATTGATGCTGAAATTGACTACTATCTCGACCCCACGGTTGGCGCCAGTTATACCTGTATAGGCAAAAATGACCTAGATAGTACTTGAAACTGGTTGTACAATTGCTGACATGTTGGTGATTCTCTGAGTCTTTCCCTTCGAATCTCCTTTAACAAATATCGATGCTCGGTCAGGGTGACATGAAAAAGGTATTGCGGCGATAAGTAAGTATTCAACGAATTATAATTAGATTTTGGTAAATAAAAAAACCCATTAAATATGGATTTATCATTCTTCTGATTAGTTAGATGAATTTACGCAAAATGGCAACAATGTTACATAAATGCATAATGACTCAAAGAATAGTTATTTATCCAAGTCACTCACTCTAGTTTTTTTTTTTGCAATAATAATCACACATTATATTAAAAAATTGATGAGCAACTCATATAATATAATTAAATAACTCTGATTATGTATGCTTTTTTTAACAATCATAACTAAAGAGGTTAATATAAGGTATAGAAACAATTATCACATGAATTTCAGTACGAGCATTCTACATCCTTAAACATATTTTTGTTGCACAAAATTGACTCAAGTTTTTCTTTTGTTCTCGCAATTAAAACAATTATTAAGTACATCAAATTTTAAAAAGATAATTTTTTTAATCTCTAAATTTAAAATTTATTCAGTTTCTTTAATTTGAAGTATTTGTTAAAACACAAGCAAATAGATATTTTCATTAAACTTAGTTTCATTGAGGAAAGTAAACATACTTAATATTTACTCGTGAAAACAAATATTAGATGATAAATCAAACCGTTAATATAATTACAAAAACTGTTATCATAATAATTTTTATTATTATAGCGTTAAGTATAAAGTTATAAAAAAATGTGACACTAGAAAAGTAGTTATAAAATAATATTTATTTTTATTAATTGTTATTGAACTGATCAAAACAATATAAGTATAATCTATGAGCTGTATCGTTTTATGCTCTAATTGTAAAATTAGTTTTAAAATAATAAATAAATATTCATAATTAGCATTTATCGCAATTTATTAATAGAAGAAAAAGAGTTTTACGATTTGTCTTCTAAAAGGGTCCTACCCTTAACTACGACATCTCATAGCCTTCGTTATAGTGCCACGTGCTCCCAAACTGTCAATGACACGACACAGTTTCATGTCCTACACAAGCCTTACGTGTCACAATAAGAAAAGTCATATAATCTAGAGTCCCCTTTCGGCACTTTGTTTGACGTGTCGTTTTCTCATTGGTCCTTCACACCACTGTCCCCTTTCCTTCCTTGTGTAATCGGTTATTTTATTTTCTCTCGCTCTCGCTCTCCCCTTCTCTCTTTTTCCTCCGTTTTCTCTTTCTTAAAGCACAAAACTTTTTCACTTTCTTCCCTTACCCACCTACGTTTCCTTCAGATCCAACCAATTCCATCGTCACCAGGGATACCCTTTTGTCTATTCAGCTTTATCTCACTCTTCAACTGTGTCCGTCGTAGGTGAAACCCTTCTTCTGCTCTCTATGCCATTCCCACAGGTATGATTCGCCGTTTCCTGATTCAAAGCATGCGTTTTTATTGCTGCTCTTGTGATTTTTTCATGTGGGGTTTTCTTTTTTAATTTTGGTGAATTATGGGTGTGGAGAATTTTGCGGGACTTTGGATCTGTGTCTTAATTCTTTATTGGAGTGTTTGATTTTGGTGTTTTGGGTAGATCTTGTGGTTTTTGTTGATGGGGTGTTTGTCGGATTTTACTTGAATTGAGTTCATTTATGCGTTGCTATTTAATTGGGCGGATCTGGTCTTTATAGGGCATTGGATTTGTTAGTTTTTGGTTGGTTGCAAATTGAATTGTGGGAGAAATAAAAATGTCGTTTTGTGCTCTTGTATATGAAAAACAACAAATCAATCGCAGTGAAGATAAATAATTGGCGTCATGTATGGTGGGTGTTTTTGTTTAGGCCAGCAATTGAATCTTGTTCATGCTTTTTTGTCATTCATTAAAGGACGAGCTAGGTTATGTATGTTTTAGTTAAGTGTTTGTTATTTCATTTTGGATTTAGGTTGTTAGGTGGGTGTGGTGTTGGTGGATGGTGAATTTATAATGAATTGGCTAATAGTATCTCAAATGCATGTTCACATTGTGATAAGGTGTTTAGCTGCTTTTGAATCATTCGTTAATTTTTATTTAGGACTGATATAGAATGAAATGTGTGACGTATAGATGTAACTATTATCTCTTAAAATGAAATTTCGATCCCGCCAAACACCTTTCATTTCTCAACCAAGTCATTAGGGTATACAATTCAGTGCTCGATGCAGTATTTGCTATTAAACTTGGCTAAGTCTTGTTGCCGTTTTATATTTTTTCATGAAAAAAAGTAATTTTGTTAGTCTTAAAATGTTTATACATGCAGTTTCTGAAGATCTTAGTCTAACCATCCATGCTTAATATGACAATTCAAATTTAGTTGTTCCACTTGATTATGTGTTGTTTTTGTTCTTACGACATATTCATGTTGTTGTTGGTTTTTGTGTTTCCTTTTGCTATTGTAGTATCTTTATTTATTTGTTTGGGGCTGTGTATGATTCACTATCTGTAATTGAGTCGTGTCTCTATGTTTTTGTGAGCACTTACAGATTTTGATGATTTGCATGCTCTTTGTAGCTTACTCTGCAGTTGGGAAGGGTGTATCCGAACACGAGTGTAATTGCAGCATACGGATTTATTAATAGTCTTGTAGATCTATTGGCTTTTTCAGGATGGGCAAGTGCAAGGGTTGTGGGAAGTTAGGAAGAATGAGGCCAAGTCATATGAGTGCTTATGAATTTTCTCTGATGCTGGCTCCTGTTGTTTCTGTTTGGGATTGCATAGTTCGCAAAATGAGGTACTCCTACAGACCTGAGTGGGTGTAGTGGTTGGCAACGTATCAATAGTATTAGTCCTGATACTTCAACTAATTAGAACATATTTAGCATATTAGGGAAAGAGTGGAAAAGAATTACACAAAAAGAAAAATGTATACAGCTCTAAAGAAATTCACTTGAAGGAACTCTCAAAGACATCACTTTAGTTTTACTATTTAGGTGCAGTAAATTCTATGGATACCATGGCATGTAATAAAGGGCAACATGTGAGAAAGGCGAAGAAGAAGCAGGTGAAAGACGAATTGGATCGTCTGAAACAGGCTGAGAAGAAGAAGAGGCGCTTGGAAAAAGCTCTTGCTACTTCTGCAGCTATTATTTCTGAACTGGAGAAAAAGAAACAGAAAAAGAAAGAAGAGCAGCAGAGACTCGACGAAGAGGGTGCTGCTATTGCTGAGGCTGTTGCTCTGCATGTTTTACTCGATGAAGACTCAGACGATTCCTGTAAGGTTGTGATAGATAATGGTGAGTGCAAGACCTGGAACTGCAGCCAAAATCTCGGCATCTCTATTGGTGGAGAGAGTACTTGCTTTCCTCATCTAGATGGTGGCAGATGGTCTTTTGAAAGAGTGGGTTGGGTCTCTGATGCATACAGATATGGTTGCAAGTGGGGTGGTGGTGAAAATGGAGAATGGTCATTCTCATCAGACCCTTTTGAGAAAAATGTTCACGAACCAGTATATGAAGGTGCAGGATGGGGACCTGCTGGTTTCTCTGCTGATCTCATAGCAGCACAAGCAGTTTCAGCACTGCAGATTGCTGAGGAGGCAGATGAAGATAGGATTCTGTTTTAAGTTTTAAGGGCATGCTGAGGTGATAGAAATTAAGAATGACAGAAACTGAGAATAACTGTTTGTGGTGGTGACTGGATGAAGTCTTTTGCTGTTTTGATTGAAGATATGCGTGTATATATATGTTATAATTATGAGTCTTGTCCATGTCAAACACTTTCTGCATCAGTTGTGATTGAAATGTTGCAGCAGTGTGACCAATGTTTTATTATTGATTATCTTTTAACTTTATGTTAATGTGAGGCTTCTAATTTCCTGTGTGGAATGACCTTTTGAACTGATTTCAAAAAATACAAAAACAGCAGTGGACCCTCACCATTTTTATACTACTACCATGTGCCTCTTCGATTATGTTATCACTTTCAGCTTTGCCAATTTGATAATGACCTCTCCCCTATCTAATCTATCTAATATCTATACAAAGTGGATTTAATCTTTTTATATTTTAAAAACATGTTGCTTTTGTACATTTTATAAGTGTCGAATTGCTTTTTTACACTTTGAGATGACCATTAAATTAAGAATGGATTACTAAGATTATTTTTTTATGGGCTTGTTGAGGGATTGTGACCTCGATGCAAATTGCATATCATCAGAAATAATGATTAATTATATCAGGAATTTTGAAGGACCAAACATTATTTAACTTATAATCTTTCGCTAAACATTAATTAAGTTTCGTATTCATAGGGATAAAGCAAATTTTAATTAAGACCGATGTAAAAATGACTTTTTTATAATTAATTAACGTAAAATAAGTCATTCTTTACTTCCGTATTTACGTTGGTTCTAGTAGTGACGGAATTTGATCCAATTAACCAATGTGGAAAGATTGTTTTGAAGAAGATACTATGTTTATTGGCTTGTTTAAGGGACTTCTCCCTAGTATAGCCTAAATAAGTCTTGTAGTGAGGTTCCTTGATGTTTTAATAAGAAATTTAAATATTTTATCCTTTTCGGTAGTTTAAAATATATATTTTTTATGTTGTGTTTGCATTTGGATGATAACTATTTATTCTAATGGCTTTGAGAGATTTTTTTTTCTTTGAATTCATCATCAGTGATAAAATACGAGTGTGGAAAGGTGAGAAAAGTGAAGAAATAATACTTTATTCTTAAGTGAAAAAATGGTGCGAAGACCAGTTGACTGTGAAATTGTCCTTCACTTTACATTGTGTATGAGTAATCAATAGTCATGCATGCAAGTAAAAAAACACTGGGAATAGTCGGTTTGTTACTTCTATCGATTATATTTTAAAATGAATTACACAATAATTATATACTTGAGACATAATTGATTACGTACAAGTATAATTGATTACATACTTTCTACTGTTTTATTCTTAAAAGGCATAATAATTAATATTCACTAAGACGTGACATGTAACCACCTAGTATTTCATCAATACTAAAAATTAATTATCTTTACATATAGTAATCATCTTAACATGTCAAAAAAATCAACCTTTCAGTTAGTAACTGAAACATTGTTAGTATTACTTGATTATACGCCCATAAGCCTATAAATACCATTTTAGGGAGTACTTTCCACTCATTCAATACTTTCATTTAAAATTCACTTATATTCTCTTAAATTCTTATTAATTTGGGTGTCAAAAAGTCTTCTCCAGATGAAATCTTACTCGGCTTTATTCACTAAAGCTTGGCAATCCTTCAAGACAGAGATTGATGAACCTGATCAACTCAGATTCACCCCACGAACTTAACCAAGTGGTTAAGTAAGTGTGAAAGTTCACTTCTAAAGGGCAAAGAGAAAAACAAAATTATATGGTGACAATGATGCAATGGTGCGGAATTGAAGAGAATAAGACAAAGATAACCAACAATTTAAGAGACAAACATGAAAGTATAAAGAGGAATAAAATGGAGGGCACAAAGAAAGATAAAAAGAGGAAGAGTTTAAGAGAGCTTATGGAAGAAAGAAATATGACACACCACTTGGAGAAGAGCGAACTCCAAGATGAGTGCTGCAAAGAGCCACTTGAGATATTACCCACCCAAGATAAGACCAAAAAATGAGAGCTCACAAGTCTCACAAAATCACTCCTGCAGAGTTTCTTTACTATTCAACTTCAATGTGTCAATACATGGAGGAAGGAACCCTTTATATAGGAAGGAGTGACATGGAGGGTAAAATGAATGAGAGGTAGAAAAGGAAGGGGAGAGGGGCTGCCTAGGGTGTTGACCATGGTCAAAACCGCACCTTAGGCATACCTTCTAGAACAATTTTGCTAAGTACACTCTTATTTATGCTATGTAAACCTACTCTAGTTTATTCTTCTATTTGGACCCCTAAAGTGAACCAAATTTATTTACAAACATTTTTTCTTGTAAGAAGACCAAAAGAAAGAACATCTGATGCTTTGGTTTATGCCCAATTCTTCTTCTGCTGAGGTCCTTTCGACATTTGATGGGGCTTTGTCTTGGATGCTGAGATGACTTATCAAAGTGTGAAGTGTCTCTTGTGTCCTTGGTCATCTTCTTGACTATTTGGGTTGTATCAACACTCGAGCGCTTTCAACCGAACTAACCCATCCAAACCTTTGCTAATTTGCTCCTTATAATGATGTACCACAACCATGGTCCTCGCTACTATGACCTCGACCTCGTCTAAGCTATTCATGGGACCCACATAATTAAGAAGACCGAATATTATATTGATAGTTGTCATTTGACAGTCAAATTAAAGTGATTCCAGTGTAGTCTGTCTAATGTAGTGATAGTCTGTCAAACGCCAAAAAGATGACAGTATAATTGTGGTAAGATGACCCTAAGTTATCTCCCAACAAATCCAATAGTGAAATCAATAAATCAATATTCAAAATCTGTATGCAAACAAGAAAAGTTAACAATGACAATAAAGATAAAAAGTTTTTTTTTTTAAATTTGTTTAACAACAAACATAAAATAAATTATTAAAATAGAAAATAAAAAACGATTGATCGCAAAGTTCTTTCACCATTGAATTCCTAAAAAATTATCTAAATATTATTATCCTTAAATTATCCCACAGAGCTAAACCATATTGAGCATGTGTCAATCTAATTCAACTTGAATCTCACTAGTAAAACATGCGTCTACTTGTTTAATCAGCACCCAATTCCCACTTTGTTCCATGCGTATACACCATGTGAGACTCTGATTTGGATGACATTCCTTAGCTTTTTCTTCCAATGAAAAAGGAAACAAATGCATATAAACATTTTCAATATCACCTGATTGAAAACCTATTGTGCCCACCAATTCATAAAATGTAGCTAAATGTGTATATGGATCCTCATGATTCATTATTGTAAATTGATGGGTACTGATGAGACTAAGGAAAGCAGGTTTCATCTTCAAGGCCTTGGTGGTAGTAGGTATTGCAATGCTAAAAAAATGCCTTGGCCCTTGGTGCATGCCATAATCTCCAAGTGTCCTCTTAGCAGATGGTGTTTGCTCTTCTACCATGTTGTTTTCCTCCTGAAAAATATTACTGGGAAAAGAAGTGGTTGAGGATTCCTCTCTAGTGTCTCCTCGCCTCTCTTTTGTCTTTGTTTTTCTATTTCTTTTAGTTGCCCTTTCAATCTCTACTTCAAATAATAATTGGTTTTTGGGAATTTGACCCCTCGATATCATATAAGATAGTTAATTCGAGGGTTAACACAAGAATTCACTAGTAGTAGCAAAATAGTTATTTTAAATTAAAAATAAACATAATAAAATAAATTCAAATTAAATATGAAAATAAAATAAAAGAAAATAAATTAAAACAACATGAACACTTTTTTACGACAAATGCACCATGTTGTTAGAATTAAAAATTTGTCCCTAAGGACGGATATTGAACCCACAAGAAACAATAGAATAATAAGGTAAAAGATTCACTAAATATAAAAACAGAATAATAAAAGTATGTTTAGGGTTGTTATGATGGTAATGATTAATAAGAAAACAAATCAAAGAGTTTGTTGTTTCAATTGGAAAAATAGGGATTGGAGTTTATCTTTCTCACTCTTTTGTATTTTGATTAGCATGACAATATTGTTTCCTTTGATTGATATTGATGCCCGTATAAAAATCATTTATATTGATTCCTCACATTTAAAATTATTAAGATGCTTCCTAAATATCGATTCCTCGCATATTTATAAAAACAACTTATCCTTAAGATCAGATGTTGATATTAACATTTCAAATCTATTCCTACCATTTAAATATGTTAAGTATTATCATTTAGGTCAGAACCTTAAAAGTACTTTCCAGTCAAATTTAAGATTCTAGATCATGGTAAACCAAGCATTACAAACAAAAGAACTATACCAATCATCAATCAAGAACATAATATTATTTTTATATATCACATCAATAATCATAAGAGTTTGAACAAATTACTCACAATCCCAAAGAGTAGAATTAGCCACACATGATGACTGTTACAAGCAGGGAGAGCATGAAAAAAAGATCCAGGATGTTTCTCCTTGACATCTGCCTCCTCTAATGTTTCTCACACCTTATATTTTCCCAATTGGGTTACAATTCACTCAATGTTGTTTTCCTCTCAATCCTGCACATCTAGGGTTGTGCCTCTAGCCCTCTATTTAACCTAAATGACTTGGGTTAAGTGGATTCTCGCTCAAGCGAGATAGAGCTCGCTTGAACGAGTAAAACGTCAAAACACCCAACACTGCTGGAGCAATCTCATTCAAGCGAGAATGAGCTTGCTTGAGCGAGATACCCTGATGATGATGAGGTGAGCTTGTGTGAGCTCGGTGCGTGCCGGGGCCTTCCAGCTTTAGCTTATATTATTCTCCTTTTGCCCAATCATCTCCGTTCTCCCATAGTATCCTGAAATTAACAAAAAAAAAATGGGAATAAATTGTTCTTATTCAAATTAAAATCACAAAATATGTAAAAAGGTATAAATTCATAAATTAGGGGTTATTTTATACTTATTTTAGTAATTAGTACTCATAAGTGCCTATATTTTCATATAAAATATTACTGAAATTTGGCATTTATCAATTTGAAGATTTGAATTATCTAATTCTTTATTTCAGATTTTTTTTTCCTGTGTTAATTCAAAAGAAACAACTTGGGTTAAAAACACAAAATTAACAGAAATAATAATTAAGGCTCAAATAAACCCACTTAGAAGAATATTAATTAAAATAGTGGATTTATTCATGATTACTCTCCAAGAATCTATGACTAAAGTTATTAAGTGTTAATAGAATTATGCTCTTCACATATGAGTTCGGGAACCCTCCATCGAACTACACTTGGTTTGTCTACATCCCAACGCGACATAGAGGGTTGGAGCCCGGTGGAGAGATGCTTGAGCCAAAGAGCCTGACCACTCTTTCCATGATAAATCACTCTATAAGGAATTGGAGAGCGTGACTCGAAAGAAGTCGGCACCTTTGTCACAACAAGTCCATTCGTTGGAGTAATCATCGAGGTAGTTTTTTTTAGTAACTACTCGAGTAACAATAATAGGTAGGGATGACAATGCAAGACAAACCATTCGGGTCGGCCCGCTAGCAAAAAGCACGGAGTGGTCTCACTAATCCAACTCGCTTAAGCCTGCCTTGCATAATCTGCAACCCGCGCCGACCAACAACAGGGTGATTTGGCCCGCTGACCCGCGTAAAAAATATATAAATAATCATTAAATTTTAAACCCTAAACCCCAAGCTGCACGTAACATCTCATTTTCCCCAATTCAAACCTAATTAGGTATCCACCTATGCCTTGCCTCCGCATCTGTGTTCGCTCCGCCATCACGTCCGCGCACGCTCCACACGTCCTCCACTCCATCCAACTTCCCCGCAACTCCGACGACGCCCTCCTCAATCGTCCTCTTCAAGTTTGTTTTTTTCTCTTGTGAGATTGTATTAGATGTATGTTTTTCTTTGATTTATAATATTAAATAAGACCAAAAAAATTGTGGCATATTAATTATGGGGAAAAATATGAATTACTATATGTTTTGTTTGTGTTATCATTCTTGGATATATTATTATTAATAAAAAGATAAATATTTATGTTTACAAATCCTATTTTACAAATTGATCATATATATAAGTTATAATTGATGGAAAAATCTTTCTCATAAAAAAAATGATGGATGGACAAATATTTTATAAATCACTCACATTTTGGACAAGATCTTAATTTGCAAATTGGAATGGATGAGGAATGTACTAACATGCTCCTTTGTGAATATGAAATTGAGAAAGATGATATTGAAAAACAATATGAAATTGTTGAACCTGAAAAAAAGAAAAGAGATAAGGCTAGCACCTCTGAATGTTGGAGGTATTTTACTAGATTGGGGAGGGTAAGGATGGAAAAGAAAGGGCAAGGTGCGATAGTTGCAACAAATATTAAATGTTCGTTGTTGTTCACACGTATTAAATTTAATTGTTCAAGAAGGATTAAAGGTGTTTGGTGATGCTTTAGACCAAATTAGAAATAACATAAAATATGCGAGGGGTTCAAAAAGTAGTATGGTGAAATTCAAACAATGCCTTGAAAGGTTTAGTGATATTGATGCATAATGTGGTTTTTGTCTTGATGTCCCTACAAGATGAAACTTTACTTACTTGAATATTAAAAGGGCTCTTAAATATCAACGTGTTTTTGGAAGCTTGCACTTGGTTGATGAATCTTATAAATATTGCCCTTCAGAGGAAGAGTGAGAGAGAACTGAAAAAATTTGTAGGTTCTTGTTACCCTTTTTATGATATCACTAACTTGATTTCTGCTACAATTATCCTACTTCCAACTTGTCTTTTTTACAAGTTTGAAAAATTCAATGTTTGTTTATGGAAAATGTGAAATATGAGGATGCACTAATTAAGAACTTGGCTAAATTGATGATAGTAAAATTTGAGAAATATTGGGATGAATATAGTGTTGTACTTCAATTTGGCGCAATTTTAGACCCAAGGATAACGTTAGAAATATTGGGTTTTTGCTTTGAAAAAATTGATTCACTTACTTGGGAACTGAAATTGGAAAATATCAAGGAAAAAATATACAAACTTTTTGCATAATATCCTACCAAAGGTTTGACAACATCATCAAATGTTCAAAAGTATAAGCAAGTTCAATCTTCATCCTCATCTATTTTTAAATCAAGTTTTTTTTATGCAAGTTGTTTACTTTAATGCACTTTAATTCATTTTTCGTTTTTGTTTTTGTTGTAGCTGTTCATTGTACATGTTACTAACTTATTACATAATAATAGGAATTAAAAATGTGCAATATTCAAGTAGTTAATAAAGTTGGAAGGACACAACTTAACACTTATTAGGATGAACGAAATTTGTGTTGAACCAAGTGGTGTTCAATGTTTTGAAGAATCCAAATCCTTTGAAGGATGATGAAGCCTCTGCTTTGCTTGATGCTGTTGTGCTGGTTTAAGCTTTGTTCTGGGATAATTCAATGCTGTAATCAACCCTTAGATTAAATCTCAAAGCAATTAGCATCTCAATTTTTATCAAAGCAAAATGTTTTTCAAACTAAGTTGAAACAACCGATTGTTATGTCGAAACAACCGATTGTTTACACTTAGGTGTTTTGAGAAAGTTTGAAAATTGTTTTTGAATGGTGATTTTGTTAAGTAACAAAACAACCGATTGATTCGAGGAAACAATCGATTGTTTGTTTTAAAACCATAACAGAAAAACTGTTTTCTTTGACTGAGCTTTAAATGCTTTA
>Ga0123341_1001046_pt1 | contig 19766 bp, 9 predicted proteins | sample Turbeapinknodule_FD_89959 | JGI IMG/M metagenome (GOLD analysis project Ga0123341, IMG submission 89959) | Root nodule microbial communities of legume samples collected from Mexico - Turtle bean Mexico pink nodule | ecosystem: Host-associated > Plants > Roots > Nodule | place: Mexico: Nepantla...
GATGAATGAGATTGAATGTAAAGAAAATTTATTTTAAAAATAATTTAAATTTAATGAGTAATGATTTAGTTTGCATATAGAAACATCGAAATTAGTAAATATGAATATAAACACTTATATTTTTGTTATTCCTATTTTTTTTACTTTTTAGAAATGTTTGTTACCACTATTATATATTATATATATGTATGTATAAAAGCGAATCAAGATAATAATAACATGGTTTCTAAACTATAATTTGTCCAAGTTTTACTCACCATAATTTTTGGTAGACATTTCATTTGATAAGACGAGTAACTTTTCTCATTACATCTCCATATTTTATTAAAAATAACAAACTTATTAACTTCAATAAATTTTGATCGGCGTCTTTACAAACATTTTTAAAATTGTTATATTTTTTTTGACAAAAACATAGTCAATGAAGACTGAGAATGACAGACTCTTATTTCTCAATCTTTGAAAAAGTATTAATAGAAAAAGAATGGCTATACAGATTCATTATAACCTTTCTTTTCTTAATTGATTCAGATAATTGAGCATGTGAAGTTGGAGGCCCAGATTTTCTCAGAAGGCGAAGGCGGAAGGAGAGTTGGGTGAAACGTTATATCATTTGAGAAACAACCACAATAAAACAATAGCTTTCTGAAATAGCTGGTGATATTGGTCTATTGTGAATAATAAACCTACGTTTGAAACGAGTATTTTTATATAAAGATTATGAACTTTAGCCAGTAGCAATCATCTGAAAAGCTAATTTAGGACGAGGCCCTTGAATCTCAGATAATAGCATCTCATATGTGTACACTGAAACTAGACCAGGTTCAAAGAAAATAATATAAATAAATGGTAGCTAGCCAACAAACTTACTTTGTACTTTCTTTACAGTGCAAGTGTTTCATAGTTCCTCAATACATAAAAACCTATCCTGAAATCAAATTAAAAACAACCAAATGTAAGTACCTATATACTGCAAACTCCACCCAAGTCATTATAATTTAAGTTAATATTTCCACATGGAGGTAACAGACTTCTTCCCCTACCACGTCAAACCATTGGATGAAATACTAATCTACTCTTTCATTTAAGACGAACAATGTTCCTTCCACACAGCACGTTTCTGCATTTTCACTGAGATGGATTAAATCCAAGAACCAAAAGTCATATCAACTAATATTATAACATTCAAAACAACCCAAACTTTAGTACAATTTTATCATGTGCACTAAAACTGCCACAAAACCAGTACCCTGCATTCCCTTTAATAAACTAAAGTGGTTTAATGCGAGTTGCCACGTTATTCATTGTTCTTTTCCTTAAGTATTGGTAACCTAACCTAACCAGTTATTAAATATTTTATCAGTTGTTGATTCTCACAATAAATTTGGGTAAGTACAACCAACTAATAAAATATTTGACTACTAAAGTGGATAACTTTTCGAGAGGGACTGTCAATGGGAGTTCAAAAATATAAAATTGTTGAAATGGAAACAGTGCGGTGTCAAAGGAAAAGTGTTACCCCCAACAGAAAAATATGTATAAAAAACTGTTTGAGATAATACAGAAAAAGTGTACTGACAGAAAACAGCCTCGTGGTTTTTTCTTCCTCTTCTCGTTTTGCTTTTGTGGAGGCTTGATCACCATTCTAATTGCAGCATCAAAAACTCCCTTCACATTCTGCAATGGTATTGCGAATACATTTGGTTTCAGGCAGAATATTTGTTAAAACATCAAAGTAAGTATCTACAAAAACTGATGAAAAATATCTGGCATACCAAAATTGAGAGACACCAACACATCACATGACCAAAACTAAATGATATTGCTCCATTTCACAATTTTTTACAACTGTGAAAACATCTAATTGGAGTAATGGTGTACTACTGACACCTTTTGGCTAGTTTTACAAATTTTCACATTCTATATAAGGCCATCTCCACTCCAACAACTCATTTTTACCTTTTGAGGTTCTTAAATTGAATGGATCCCATAATTAGATGTTAGACAAGTTTACTTTTTATAATTTAAGTAAGTTTTTCTTCTTGCACCTAAGTTTTCTTGTAGCACGTTCAATGCATTTCAGAAAGTAAAATTTCCGAAAAGTATGGAAAGTGCTACACATAAATTGGGTCCATTAAGTAACTTACTTCTACAGCCCAACAATTCTAAACTTTATTAACTGGGTCCACAAGTAATCCCACATCCTTCTTACATTACATCTCATCAACATTTCTCCAAGAAGTCATAATTATTTGATATATAGAACAACAAAATAATTAAAACATGCCCCAACTTCATGAATTAATTTTTTTTTAAAATTTAGGAAAAGTTGTTAACAAAGCTATATCTGTAACGCACGAGTGATTTACATTATTGCAAATCATCCACACATGACCCACCTACCGTAATTTATTTTATTTTGTTTTAAATTGCATTCCTCAGCAAGATGCATCATAGGTGGAGAGTATTTCATATGATAATGTGTGGTATTTTTTCATATACAAACAATTGCAAGAATAAGATGGTACTTAAATATACTACCTGCTGAGTTTTTGAGCTGCACTCGATATAATAGGTAGCTCCAATCTGTTTACGGAGTTCCTCACCCTAGTAATGAACAAAAAAGCCAACACTTCATAAAAATCATTGCGGGCTGAACTCTATACACATTTAGTGATGGAAGATTTGTACTTGCTCAGTAGTCACGGGCATCAAGCCTGGATGATCAGCCATATAGTGCTTGTCTTCCCGGAGATCTGCATACCCATCATACACATAATAGCAATCCATCTCAAACTACTACCACCATAAATTGAACATTAATATCCAAGTTGTTTTCATTTTGCCTTTTACTTTTACAATCTAATTGGTTTCTAATACTATTTTGCTGTTGCACAGCATATGCAAGAGAAATATTATCTGAAATAGAAGCTATGCTGCAGCAAAAGTTATGTTTTAGGATGTGATGAAGTAAAAAATAGCAAACTGTTGAACTAGAAGTGCATTATGTCTGCTGTATGGAACAAGAGACAGGAATTGTTTGATCAAAATACTAAATTATGCAAACTGTCAAATAAATCAAGAAAAATAAAGGAGAATAAGATTAATTGTTTACTAATAATTGTGATTATGTCGCTCATTATTGCCATGGTTTTTCAAATCTCGAATGAAGCTTTATTCCATTCAACTGGGTAGTAGTAATATTAGAGTTGATGGAGAAGATTCTGCATTATGAAGTAATTGTCATGAGGCTTCCGTAGGATCCAACTTCTTCATTATTATTTTTAAAATTTTGGTGAAAAATATTAGGCTTCCTTTGTGAGGGATGATCCAATATTGATCAATTTATAAAAGGGATTAGAACATTTAAGCTACACTATGAGATCCTATAAAGCTTATAGCACCAAGTTCTTCTTTACTCCAATTAAAGTAGATGCATCAATGATACAAGACAGGCATAGTTGCAGTAGAATTTTTTGGTCAAGCAATCTTCATTTGTAATATCTGAATATAATTTCCTTAGTGGATTACCAACAGGTAAAGAATGACATGTAAACTAAAATGTGTCACAATATAATAGACACGCATGGACAAGTTAGAAAGTAAGCATATAAGTACTCTCCACATGAATGCCAGCCTTCACAATTTGTGATAAATGAGTTTGTTATGTTTAAAAATGTATACTTTGGCACAACTTTGTGCATATTTTTTAATGAATTCTGTGGTTAAAGAGATCAATAAATTTAAGCGTGACCATATGTGGGTGATGTTTTATGAAGAATTGATACACAAATAGACAAATTAGCATGATACTAAGACAAACATTAACACAAGTGAAGGATGACTTACCCAATTTGGTGCCAACTAATACCAATGGAATGCCAGGGGCAAAATGCTGGAGTTCAGGGATCCACTGGAGAGTGCATACAAATTAGAGAACAAAAGAGAAATCTGCAAGACATCAAAATACCAATTCAGAGATAGAAGCACTGAAGCATACCTTCTTCAGCACATTCTCATAGCTTGCGCGACTAACTAAAGAAAAAGCCAAGACAAAGACATCTGCCCCCCTGTAGCTCAAGGGCCTCAGCCTGTTGTAATCCTCTTGCCCTAAGGAAGGTATTGGAAACAAATACAATATAACAACCTTTGCCTTTCAACATACAAACCCCATCATCATCATCATCCCCTATTTCCCATTTAGACTTATACCTCTACTGGTTTATTGAAATTTCACTCTAAACCACTACCTTTTTAAGGTTCCAGAAACTCTCCTATTGGGGGAAGTACTCGGTGTAAAGTGTTTTTGAACAGCAGGTGTCAGTTTAATATACTCTAAATTAAAAAAAAAGCACTGTGTGCAATCTCAAGAACTTATTTAATTTTTTCATTTTTTTGATGAACCCCTCCCCAGATAAAATAAAATAAGAAAAACGTTATAACAAGTCTGAGTAAGTATACCAGCTGTATCCCAAAGGCCTAAATTGACAGTTATGCCTTCAACAACCACATTTGCACTGAAATTATCAAACACAGTGGGAATATAGTCCTGATGATCAACATAGGGGTAAAGCCAAATCAGATAAACCCACTGGTGAAATTTTACAAGATAACAAGAAGAGCTACTTTTTGTATCTAATACAAATACAAAAGAATTATCTTTAGGCGAATTAAGATGATTCCAACGGAAGTGAACAAAGAAAGCATGCACACCGTGGGGAATTTGTTGCTGGTGTAGCAAATGAGCATGCAGGTCTTCCCTACAGCTCCGTCCCCAACGGTCACACACTTGATGAATCTTGGGGCAGTAGCTGCCATTGGAACAAACACCAAGAACAAGAAGAAGAAACTCTGAGAATAGCTTAAACTAAAGGAAACAGAAGTGGGTGAATTGTTGGATTGTAAAAGATTGAAGCTTTTGATTGACCCAGAGAGAGAGAGAAAGAGTGGCGGCACTTCACATGATTCTCACTCATTCCCTCTTTTTTGTACCTGCCAATTACTTTTCTTTTTTAACCTTAGTCTTTGTAATTGCAATTTTTTATTTTCTTTTGTAATTTTTTTAATGTCGGGTACGAGCTTTTGTTATGGTACGATGAGAGAGAAGCAAATGGGAGAAAAATAAAATCATTTTTGAATTGAAGAGAAAGCAAAAGATAAAAAAAAGAGTTGAATTTAGAAAATGAAACTTTTTATTCTTCTCACTTTTTAGTTAACTTTTTTTCTTCATTATCCCTTGTTTTTATTTTCTTAGTTTCCTAATCTTCATTAAAAACTGGAACTGAGTATTTAATTGGATAATTTGCTAAAATACACATTAAGATTGATTTGAACAAACATTATTTTGATTATATTAAAAAATTTAAAATTACTTTTATGAATTTTTAAGAAAAAAAATAAAATAAAAAACTAACATATGCACAACAGCTATATTTTACTTTCTCTTGCAGTGGCACTAAAACATTTCCAAATTGGAAGAATTGTTTTTTTTCCCTAAACTTTAGAAAATGACTCTTTTAATGATCAGTTATAGCAAAATCGTACATCACATGACTTCTATGTATTTATTAACTCATTAGTGCCTTTATTTCACATCTGAGATTCTTTTTTTTTTTTTATAAATTTAAACAAATTAAGATATAAGTTTTTGTTTTTATTAGTATAACTGTACTTATATTACTTTTAAATAGCTTCTAAATTTAAAGGGATGTGGTAATTGTTAATAAACCTTTAGAACTCACAAGATCCATTTTGATTTGTTCATGGGCAAAATGATAGATGTGGGAAAAAATGAGAGAAGAAAAGTAAAAAGTAGTTATTATGAAATGTCCTTAAAGCTTGCAAAGAACTTTCTTACTTAAATATTTATTGCTGAATATTTCAAAATTAGTAAATTTTAAAGGAATATTTGTACAGTTATTAACTTTATTTGTTGTAATTGATTAGGTTGAGTAGCTATGAACACGGATGTTTTTGAAGATGATAATTTTTTATGTAATATATATATATATATATATATAATAAAATTTCAGTTCAATTATTGTATGATTAAAATAGTTACACATCACTTCCTATAAATTTGAATTTATTTTGTAAGTTGAATTAGGGCTTACAAAGTATCATTGGCTTATAGAATCACAGTTATATAATGTCACACAAATTGATAGTATCATGAGAATATATTTTAGAGATCCACATTTATTAAAAATAATAATATTTTATAGTATATAAACCAATTCAAATTTTATTTTATAAATTTTAAATATAATTTTTGTAATATATAATTTTTTTTCCTCAAGAATTAACTCAATTATATCGAATAGTCTGTAGTTGAATAGTTTTTTTTATCTTATAAAGGATGCAGTTGTTCTAGAATTTCTTTTACCGATTACCTCAATATTGTACTTCAAAACTTTATTCAACTTATTTAATTAAATTGTTATAAAAAGAATTTTATGTAATCATTGTAAGTCTAACAGAAAAAGATTCCGAAACAATGTAATTTTATTTTATTTAGTTTTTATTGAGAGTCACTTTTAAAAATAGTATTTATAAATTTTAAAATTAAAATTAATAATAAAATAGTTATACTATTATTTGATTTACTTTTTAGGTTTAGTATTGGGTGTGAAGTTGGTGCATTTATTATTCATACGCGTCATGGGCCCATGAAAAGAGTGTTTGGTGGTCGAACTCTGCAAGTTCTTAACAGCATTTGGTTTGGAGGTAATTTTCGTCCTTGGATTTATTATCATTATTATTGTTGTTTAATTTTGATATGTTATTACTATAAAAAATTTTACGTATTATATTAATATAATTTTTTAAAAATATTTTTATATATAAAAGTTGTCCATCTCATCATGTATATTAATTTATAATTAGATGAAGATATGTTTTTTTTATATCATCATAATTTTTTAATTAATTTCACGTAGTGCTTGGCAGAATTTTATGTTTGCATGGCATATTATGGGTAAGCATTTTGTTGTTGTTGGTAAGCATCAAAACAATTAATAAAACAAGTATTTACATGGATAATCACTTCGCTTAAAGAATATTAATGTTTTACTATCAATTAAAATATTTTTATTTTTCACACGTAAAAAAAAATAATAGGATTAATAAAAAAATATTTTTTTTTGACTTTAAGTTCACTGGCATAGTTCAGTGTTACGGTAAAGAAAAATTAAACTCTTAGAAGATGAAAACCTTAAATATTTTAAATCTTTTGATTTAATATTTAAGTTTTAATTATAATTATTTGATAATTTTGATATGTTTAATATATTTTAGTTAGTGAACAATATGCAATAGATGAAAACTTAAGATCATATTTAATTGTGACTAAAGAACAAGTCTCTAGTAAAATTAGAAGTTATAGTCAAAGTAAAAAAAAAAATATAAAGTAGACAAATACATGAGAAACAATTATACAAAGAAACAAATGATTATTGCAAAGATCACAAGACTCTCCAACAAATAAAAAAAGCTACTACAAAGAAAGTGGGAGCAATAGATGTGTGCTATAAAAAAAAGTGAAAAGAGCTATACAAACATATTATCAATTGATCATGCTTTTTGATACTATTCTAAACAACAAATAGCTATATCCTTCACGACCTTAGAAGTTGAACCTTATTACAAGAAAGACATGAATCTTTCAAGTCAAGAAGAATGGAAGGCCCAAAAGTTCCAATAAAGTAATTTTTCATCAAAAAGTAACAGAAGAACATAAGACGACAACATAAGAAAAAGATGAAGAGAACACCTTTTAGCCTGAACATAAAAATGTAATATTAGATGCTAAGAACCAAAGAACATACATGTATGATATAAAGCTTAACATAAAATGACTCTCTTATACAAGTGTCAATCATTAAACAACCTAAAAGTATAATAAACACAACTTGACAAGTACCTTGCACTAGATGCATCCTTCGGATGTCATATCATGAACCAGCTATAGTTAACTCATAACGACTTCTAGTGAATATGCTGATATGAGTATCAACTATAAATGCGAGAAAGTCCTTTTTAGTATTGTTAATGATAAAGAGACTTTCACAAAGATAAATGTGTTGAACAAAGCGACTTTGATGATTTCTAAATCTATCATGAAGAATTTGCTATGGTGTTTGTGTCTAGTTAGGTAGATTTTGTGTTGTTAATTTGTATCTAGTTATGATTCAAGTTAATCTGGTTTGAAATCTTTTTTGAAAGTTTTATTTTTCAAATATGTGTTATTTTTAGTTAGTTGATTCGTATTTTAAATAAGTTGAAATAACTTATGTTTAAGTCGGATGACTACAACAAGTTTTTCAACAGATTGACTTATTGTATCAACTAATTGAAAAACACTTAAGGTTTTTAAAAGAATTTAAAAAATGATTTGTTTTCTTTTGTCTTTTCTGTTAAGTAAAATCAATTAGTTATTTCGATAAATGAACTAGTTTTTTTATGTTGTGATTTCAACAAAAAATGAAAACAATCAGTTTGTTTTAAGAATCCATTAAGGAATTTTAACAAACTGCTATTATGATTCTCAAAATGTTTTTTTAAATGATTTCAACATATTTCATTAAATGATCAAACTGATTTAACCATCTTTTAAGTCTATATAAAGATTTTTGATCAATTTAATAACAAGAGTGATTACAAAATACGTTTTTCAAGAGAGAAAATCAAAGAGCTTTAGAATCATGCTTGAAATCTTGGATCATTGTTACAGTGTGAAGTATATTCTTGGTTATTCTTTTATATTGCTCTTCATTTGTGTAAAACCCAGATGTATTCTAAATTCATTTTTAATACTATTATGTGTTGTAAATAGTTTAGATAGTGTTTATGAAATCTGTATTTTTGTTGAGAGTGTTGTGTGTTCTTGAAGGGTTCAAGATCAATACTCTTGGCTGTCTTTGTAATATGGTTTGATTGCCACTACAAAAATTATAAGATTTAGCTGCCATGAAAAGCGTGGGCTAACAGACAAACGCTATTTGCGTTGGTTAAGCCTACACAAAGTGAACAGGAAAAAAAGTAAAATAGATAGCGTCGGTCAAACACACGAAAAATCCACGCAAATAATTGTAAAAAATAATTAAGTAATATTAATTTATTTGTGTCAGTTAAGGAAACACAACATGAGACACTAAATTTGGGGGGAAGAAAATAATTGCATTAAGTGTAGGTTAGGTCACCACTAAATAATTTCCAGAATTTTTAAAATTAATTTAACTTTGGTGCAGGCTTATTTGATGCAAAAATAAAATAAAATATTTTATTGAGATTTTTGTAGGTTTAGCCGACGCAAAATATTTTAGAAAATGATAAATTTATAATAGTTTTTTCTTTTTCCACATCTTTTTAAATTTATGGGTGCTGAATGCAAAATCCTTATCATCAAATTGTAAATTGTCTGATATATCCTCATTTTCGTAGAAGACTTTTAGGGATTATGCCTTCTTGGCTTTATGGGAAGGTTTGAGGGCGAGGTTCTTGCCCTTGGTAGTTTTATCATCTCCTTGGAGAACTTGCTCATGGATGATAAAAATTCCTACTAGCTATTCTAGGGTCATCACTTCTAGATCCTTTGAGGCTCTAAGAGCAATTTCTTGTATTCTCTACTTTGTTTGGAAAGTCCTTAGGACTTTTTCATTTATGTCATACTGACTTATGAGTGTTTCCAAAGCTCTAAAGTTGTTTAGGATGGTTTATAGTGTGACAATTATTGACTGAATGGATTCATTTTCCTCCCTCTTAAACATCTCATATTGTGTTCTTAAGAGGGTAAGCTTGTTTCTGTTGAGGATAAGTGGAGATTCTACTCAACTTTCATGAAGATGTGTTTGATGTAGACAATATGTTTGAAGATGTATACAAATCATATATCATGGTCTTATTTAGGATTGTGTTGTTTAAGTTGCCTTTTGCCTTTTAATTCAACCTCATATCTCATAGCCATGGTGATGAACTTAAGCACAAGGATCTTTTAAAAAGAGTTTTAAAAGTCTGCTCAAGTTTTTCAAAATTGGTGTTACTGCACAAAAAAATAATCTGTTGTTTGATAAAACAATTGAATCATCTGTACTGCACCAAAACTGTTTTGATTTTCAAAATTCTGTTTTGTCTCAAAAATTCAGTTTTGCTCACATATTATGTTTTCAATTGATCATAGGTTGGTTATGTTACCACCAAGTGCCTTTTCAAAACACAACCTGTTCTTTCAAGTTTTAATATGTTGTTTTATAACAATTTTCAAAACTATTTTGATTTGAATCATATAAAAAGGGAGCTATATTGCAATTCAAATCATCCCTTGCAATTACAAAGTGTTTACAATTTTCAAGTGATTTTCATTGAGGTTTTCATGTGAGCTTAGTTTTTGAAAGTTTTTCTTAAAAACTTCTAAGAGTTCTCATGTTGTTTTCTTTTGGCTTGGGAATTGAAGTTTTGTCAAAGTTCTACAGTAGTGAGGATTCGAGTTTGAGTTCCTTAGTCTGCAAATAAGGTGTTCTCTTCTCTAAATTCCTTTTCCTTATAAAACTGTTTGTGTATGTACTTCTTGATAGTGTTTCTAGAAGTATAGTGTTGCTGAAATAGTGTTTTTCAGCCCATGTTCTTGGTTCTTGAAGGGTTCAAGAACATAGCTGTTTGTAAAGATTGTTTGATTTTTACTGGAATCCATTTTGGTGTAAAGTGGGACTGGATGTAGCTCTTATTTTGTAAACCAATATAAGCCAATGTGTGCCACTCTTATTCCTTAATCAGTTCTTTAAAACTAAAATTTGGAAATCTGTGATGAAAAAATCTGTTGTTTCAGATTTGAATATGTTGTTTTAGAATTGAATCTGTTGTTTTTTAACTGTTGTATTGACTTAAATGATATTTTGTCTCTCAAGATTCTAATAAGACTTTAATCATTCTTAAAATTCAAGGTATCCTTAATCTTTGACTAGGTAATACTCAAACTAAAGCTCTTATAAGCAATCTTGTTCTAAAACTGGTTCAAGATTTCATCAAATCAAAACTGGTTTTAAAAGATTTGTGAAAAGTGCTTGCTAGTTTTAAGTTCTTATTCCTAAATCTCTTTAACAAAAATGTTTTAAGTGAAACCATTTGAAATAAGTGTTTTAAAGGTTCTGTTTTGAAAATCAGAATTAAAGATCTTGTTTCACTTGTTTTGATTCTCAACTTTTCTTTGTTAACTCATGGTGTTCAAGGTTTAACATTGTCTTCAATATTTCCTCTGTATAAAGATCTGAATTGATAAGTCAGAAATAAAATCTGTTGATTCTAAAACTAATCTGTTGTATTACTGAAACTGCTTCGTGAACAAGAAAATTAATATGTTTTTCTTTAAATCAAATGTTATTTTTCTGTCATGATTTCTTTGAGAGTATATTTGTGAAAATTTCACTTAGTACAATTCACCCCCCTATTGAACTTAGACTCCCACAATCTCAACAATTTCTTCTTACCTCCTTGGATCCATCATGAGATAGAGTAATTGTTTCCCAAATGTCCTTTGCACTGGCCATGGCGTGGACTTTAGAGGTTTGCTCTTCAGATAGGGAACATAAAAGAATATTCCTAGCTTTGGAATTTAATAGATACAAAGTTTTGTCCTCCTCATTCCTTGATTCTTGTATCAATGAAGTTTCCAAAGGAATCAAGCAAAGATGAGATACCTTTCTTTAAGACAATAAGAAGATCAACATGGTTGTACTCGAGAAAGGATGTCAGCTTCCATAGATCATACTTTTCTCCCTTGAACAAGGGTGGCCTATTGATGACTTGACATTCGAATTCCATTGAGTTTATTGTAGGATCGTTTCCTCACGTTTTGTTAAGAACTAAACCCTGATGTTAGCTCTGATACCAAGTGAAGGTACATTTGGCTCTAGAAAGTGGGGAGGGGGGAGGTTCAATAGAGCTCAAGCTCTAATTCAGTACCTACAAAAATATCAAGGAAAAACAATATTTAAAAGATAAAGGATAGAGAGAAAAGTACGCACAAAATTTATACTAGTTCACCCATAACTTGGGATACGTCCATTCCTCTTAAGCAACCCGCTTAAGAGCCTTTATCAACTCAACTATTCTCCACCTCTCCATGTACACAAGTATTCTCCACCTCTTCAGGTAACAAGTAGTGAACACCTCTCCATACAATAAGTCTTAATCTCTCTATGAGACTAAGACCTCTCAACAAGTGAGAAAAATACTCTCAAACAAAGAGCAAATAGTGAAAGCTCACAGGGTAATCTTTACACAGTGAAGAATTTACAATAAGGCTCACTTCCCAACTATGAATGCTCTAATCAACATATATGAAATATTATCTCAGAAAGACTATACACTTAAACGCTCAATCACTTGTAGTAATCTTGTATGCTTGTACACTTATGTCAATCTTCATTATCTTAAAGGTCATTATATAGTGTTTCAGATTGTGGCTGTTGAAGTTGTAATTCTTCTCTTTGTTCACATAGCCGTTGAACATTGGATAAAGAAATCTTTTCTCTTGATTGATTCTTTTGCATCATGGACTTCAATTTTTTTTGAATTGTTTATTCTCTCAGTCCCAAAGTGAGCGATGATTCATTAATATTGTAATCTCCAGGTATCCTTCATTCTCGTGCATTGTTCATCAATTTCATCACATCGGACATTGAATATGGAAACTCTTGCTTTGATTTTATTCTCTGCGTCTTTAAGCTTCTGAAACAATTTGAATTATTTCCTTTATGATCTTTGATGTGAATGTTAATCCTTTAATGCATGTGACGATTCTTCAGTCATATCTTACTTCACTCTAATTAACTTGGATGCTGAATATGAAAATAATCACTTTGTCTTTTACTATGCGTCTCTGGTTTCTGATTCTCTTACTTGAGTTCATGAACATTGATATATGATATTGATATTCCTTGAATCACATTTTGCACTGCTTGAAATATGTCTTTGCATTAATGTACTCTTGAACTATGTATCACATCCTCCACTTGACCTTTGTTGTATTTGACATTGATTATGGAAAGTTCTGGTTTGCGTCTTTAATTCTCTTTCTCACAATATTCTTTGAGATGTATATCTCTTCAATTATCTTTTACCTTTTTAGATTTGTATATTTGAACATGTTTTCTCTGTAGGCAATGGTTGTATGATGCTTCATGTATGATTGCACCAATCTCACTCATCAGTTTATCAATCTGACTCCGAGTGTGGAAACTTGTGCACGTTCATCTTGATGGTTCCTAAAATCACATTTAGAAACTTGTGATTACCAATGATATTAATATTTTGAATATCTGAGAGCAAATATATCACTGACTAATATTCTCTTAATATCTTAAAATTATCAATACAATCCATTCTTAAATATTAATCAAAACAATATTAATATATTCAAGTTTAGAATAAATCTTTCACACTTAAATTTCTCTTGAATACATTCTACAAAATATGTATTTCAAAAAATCTTCAAAAGTATACGACAGGTGTGTGCTCGATTTTTAGGATATAACTGATCTTGTGCTTGTGCAAAATATTTCTGAATATGATATATCAATTTTGCTCACTACATTTCAGAGAATGTTTGCAATATATTCGACAATGTAGTCACATAATATGTTCGTTGAAGTTCACTTGAAACATTTTAAATCTTAATTAAAACATTGTGTTTTGATGCAAATATAAGTTATATGATTTACCTTAATCAAAACGAGTTTAATAAACATTGTAAGAACATATAAGGTGAAAGGATTAAGTTTGGAAACTCCCCTAACATTTATTTATCCAACGCATGATCATCATCTACCACGTTTATTTGGTCATTGTCACGTTTATTTGGTCATTGTCTGGTCTGTGTATTGCTCATGCTTTATATGTTCATCTAAAAGTATCATCCAACACATCATCGTTTGATGTTTAGCTTTGAACATATTGTGCTAGTCTTCCTCTAACACTAGGTTATGACACTTGATCCATGAAGTTTTGTTACCGACTTCATCTGCTAACTTGATAAGTCCTTTAGTAACCATTGTCTTATGCGTCTGATGCATCCATGATCTTGCATATGCTTTGTTTTATTTTTGGTTTTAACTATCCTTATTATTATAGGTTTTTGTTATCATCAAAATATACCTGAAGGTTTTACTTATGGGATCGTCTAAATATTTAATCCATACCATTAATATTAATAGGTTAGTTGTGACATTTTAACTTAAATAAAAAAAACATAAACAAAATTTTACATTAATTTTAAAAATAATATAAAATAATAATAAAATAACTTATAATTATATAATACTATTTAAAAAATAGAGTTAGTCATAAGGATAAAAATAATAAAAATAATAATCATAATAACTTCGAACCATTAACGAACCAACCGAAATTGTACCAAAGATAAAATAAAATATATAATAATCAAATAGAAAATAAAGTAGGATATTGTTCCATTGAATTATAAAAAGTTGAGTTTTATACTTTTTTTTCTTCACTTAATTTGTGTTGTTTCATAATTTTTTTCTAAATTTAAACATAAAATAGTTATATAAATATTTTACAATTAATTATAAAATATGATTAGGGTCACTTTGGAATCTTTAGGAACGAGAAATGGCAAAAGATACCTCTTCCAAAGCTGCCAAGGAAACATACTCCTGTTGTTACCTTCCATTGTCGTTAACTGTGTCTACTCATGACCACCCAAAAGAGAAGAAATTTTTTTGTAGATAGCATTGGCAACTCATTAATTATTAATTATTTTTCTCATTTTCCAATGTTGGCCTTTAAGGAATTTGATGAAAGATCAGTTGTTTTCATCACACCACGTGCCGTTTCATCTCCTTAATTTTAATGGAATACAGAACTGATCTTAATTTTCAAGATTAATCTTGACTTTTGAATAACATTTGAAAGTATTATTTAGGTTCCAAGTATTTTTGCATAGGTGTAAAATCTGCAGAAAAAAAAACACTTTCATTTTTTTTTATCATTTTTCTTTCCATTCTAATTGCAAAATCTTAAGTTTGAGAGTTTGAGAGAAGAATTATTAATAATACATTAATTCATGATACCAATAATTGTGTCTTATATCTTTTTCTTCTAAATTTGAATTAGATAGTGATTTTTCTTAATTCTTATAAAGTATTCTGAAAGTGACAATCATGTGATATATGAATGGTAAGGTAAAAAACAGTACAAAAATTATTAAATAGTAATTAATTTAAAAATTAAAAATAATTAGTTATATTAATTAATTTATGTAACACTTCAGAAAATACATCTAATTATTAGAATACAAGTTCTACTGATTTTTACAAAGACCTGAAGTTTTTCAAAATATTTCTATTACAAAATTTTGACTTATAGAAATACAAATATTAACAATAGAAGGTTTAAAAACTACATCCTAAAGTCCTTAAGAACCTCTGACACCTGTACGATCATCTGCTCATGTACATTGTACAATCATCGCAACTTACACCACAATAAGAAAAACAAGGGTAAGCTAGTGAAAATAAATTTTATAATATACACAATTAAATCAAAAGAGAAAACCAAATTACATGGATCAATTTCTCAATTATTCAATCTTCTTCAAATCTCAACATAAAACAATCACATAGATCTCACATGGATTTACACATATAGGATATTCAACAAACAACGTCTTCTGGAAGACCTGTATTAAGTAAGTCTAACCAGAGACTAACACCTGCTACAAAGATTACCAGCGAATCCAAGAAAAAGTATCAGGATAAGTTCAATACAACCCAAGCCGTGCATCTCATATGTCATGGTGTGCATGAACTCCTCCATCAGCTTCTCACCACCTGATACCTTAGTCTAGGTGACTTAGATCATCAGTGAAACTCGGAAATCTCTGTTACCACATAGGCATCAATACTTAATACACGAACAAACACCAGTCCATACATTATCCCAAATGTATGAATTCAATTCCGTACTATTTTCATCATACAATATCATTTAAAACGCGATCCACAACATTCAAAAGTTTTTTTTAACATAAAAAACAACACTTAAATACTAAACCATCAAAATCTAATATTTCTACAAGTTTAAATAATATATAAACAAACAACACAATATATAAACACGCAACATCCCTGCAAGAGAAATTGAATATTGGGACCACATCCCCTCCACATCTAGATCTTCTAGCCTAGGATGCTATTAAAAATTTAAGTTAGCTTCCCTTACCTCAAACAGGGGAACTACTCCAAAATTTAGGAACCTATTACCAAATTTTAGTATTAGCTTAATCAAGTTGAGAGAAACACTTTTCTCAACTGGCCCTATTAAGATTGATGACTAAATCATAGAGAAAAATAAAGAATAAGGGAATTTTAGAGTAAAAATGAACTTACTCTGTTTGAAAATTTGATCGGGTAGAAATGTAGCTTGACTCCTCAGCTACTGCAGAGTGTAATCAAATTTTGAAATAGATGAGGTATGAGAGAGAAATTGAAGAGAGAAGGAAAAGGGAGAGAGAAAAAAAAGAAAAAAAGAAAGAAGGCGGTGGGGGTTCCGGGTTTGTGGCTTTTTTTACCAAGGGGTCTATCTCTCTTTTATTCTATGGTTGTTATATTATCCCCACCTTCAAAAATTTTCGTCCTCGAAAATTAGCTTACCAAGAAATATTAAGATATGATTATCTTATCTTCTCTTTTATTTTTCAACTAGAATCACATCATATGAGATTTCACAATACTTTAACTATATCGATGTTTCTACCATGAATTTACTTTACTTGAAAACCAAAATTTTTAACTGGTTTCACTTTAAATGAGAGATCTTTTATTTAACTAAATCAAAAACTAGAAGATGATTGTGACCAATTATATATATCTCTTTAGTCTCTCGGGGATTGTTCTGTAAGTTGGCTTATTGGGTAGGTTGACTCCAAGAACAAAATCATTTTGAAGTTCAATTTCCCTCAAAACCACTTTAGGAAAAAGATCACCAAATTCTTTTAAAATATTTTGTACCACTAATAGTAGAGACTCAAATTTCTGACTTGTAGCAACAAGTGTCCCTTTGCAATGGAGAAGAAAAAGAGGTTGTTCCACCAGAAGAGGTTTTATTTTCTTTTGGTTTTTCTAAGATTTTTTTGGAATAACTTCATTAAAGGAGACACATGGTTGCAAACTCTTTTCCTTCTTTTCTTTTTATTTTATTTTGAAGAGAGATTGTTTTCTTTTAATTTTTTCCCTCTCTCTTTTCTTCCTCAATTTGTCTAGACTTATTTGATCCTCTCCCATTTGTTAGGGTGAAAGATGACAAAGAACTATTTTTTGCCCCTTGTAAGTGAAGCTGATCTTGTTGGCGAGAACATTAGGAATAACTTGCTTGTCATATTGTCATGGTCTACCAAGTAAGATATATCCGAATTCCATTGGCACAATATCATACAAAATGTTTTCTTTATAGTTTCCTATAGAAATCATAATACTTATTTATTCCTTAACCATTATTCCATCACCCTCTTTAATCCATTGCAATTTATAAGGTTTTGGATGCGGAACAATGGTTAAGGCTAACTAGTCAACTAAACTTGAACTACAACAATTACAACATGAACTCTTTACTCAAGGTTTAGGCCACTTTGGAATCTTGCAATGGTGATCCTATGCTCTTTCCTTATTCTTGCCCTCAACATAAGTAACTCCATTTTTTTTTCCGGTATTCCTCTACAATTGTATCCTTTTAATGGAGATTTTGTAGTTGATACATCAACTCCCTATCATAGCACGAGGGCATATGGTGTTTCTTAAGGGCAACCCTAAGTTCACTCTAGTATCTAATCTGAGGGTTATGATGAACCACAAGGTCGTTCACTAAAGATGTCTACCAGTACATTGTTGGTCTTTGAAAGTTAAGTGTAGAGAAGGACACTCTCCTTTCATGATCAATTTGGTGACAATCAAAGATTTTCTCTACCTTCATCCCCCAATCTAAATATTCTTCTACATTCTCAAAACCATAGAAAGGGGAAAAGTCTACCTTTGGTTCTTTAGGAAAATTGTGATGTCTGGGCTTGTGATGGTGTCTTCGGAGTGGTTGATAAAAATCATCGTTGTGGTGACTATTATACACACCCTCACTTTGGGACTTAGAGTCATTACTTTAATTTCTTTTATGGTTAGACTCTTCATCTATTTTATCATTGCTCTAATCCTTATCTCTCACTAATTGAGTATACATTTCCCTCAGTTCACTGATCTTTTTATCTTTTTTTTCCAATTTTTTTCTCAATATTTTTTTTGTCTCATATCTCCAATAATGTTCTTCCATTGGGTCCCTATTATTTCCTCGCACACTCAGTACAGGAGAATGACCACTCTTTTTGAATATACAATAAAAAAATTTAATTAAAAAATGAGTGATAAAATTTTCACAAATAGATTTTCAAATTGAAAAGTTTCCTTTAAGGTCAAAGAGTAAAAAATTTATGAGTTCACTCCCACGAAAGAGTTGTGAGTCGCTAGGACCGTTTAATAACCAATGTCTCTCCTAGCCAAAGATTCCTCAAATAGTTTGAACAAATTTTCCTCAAAAGAAATTTCAAAAACAATTTTTCCTAGTTGTGTGTATGCAAGGGTCTTAGAGACCATGAAAAGTCAACTAAAAATTTGAGAGAAACACCCTAGCTATCATAGAGACTTAGAATATAAAAGGAAAGCAAGAAATTAATAAGAAGAAAGTAAAGTAAAGCAAGAAAATAGGAAGAAAGTAAATAAAGAAAGTTAGACGATTCCTATGTGAAAGTGCAAGTGATACTTTGAGCCCTTTGACACACTTTCACTAATAATGCACAATTTCTATTACAATGTTCTTCATGAGATTCCTTTGAGATAATTTTCCCAATCAAATAAAATAAGCTAATGTTTGAACATAAAGGTTCCATGGTGCACAATCAATGTACAATGGATTTTTTTAATTCCTCCTTTGACTTGTCAGTTTTCCTCCAATGCGTTTAGGGTTTAGTCTTTCACTTGTTGTCCCCTCTAAGTGAGCACTTTGTTTCAGGTCTTGTCCATAGATCATCCATTACATGTTATCTCCAAATCAGCATAACCAATATTTCCCCACAAATTGAACTCACCTTAAGAGATCAACAAATAAAATCAACAAATGCTCAATTTAAAATTGCTAAACTTAAATGGATTTAAATTGGCAACTGCAAAAAGTAATTTGAAAGACACAAATAAATAAATTAAAGTTGCAAAAACAATAAACTCTCAATTAGGAAACCGAGGAATAACTGTTAACAAGTGAGTTTTAAGCCTTGCAGCTAAATCAAACGTGGACCTTGACACCGTTACCCGTTGGAAAGAAATCCATCGGATGCAAATGGGTCTATAAAATAAAGTACAACTCAGATGGTAGCGTTGACAGATATAAGGCGCGCCTTGTCGCAAAGGGTACACTCAGATTGAAGGTGTCGACTATTCTGAAACTTTTTCACCAACAGCAAAATTAACAACTTTGAGGTGTTTCCTCACCATTGCAGCAGCCAGAAATTGGTTTACTCACCTGCTAGATGTGCAAAATGCCTTCTTACATGGCACATTGCATGAAATTATTTACAAGGACTTGCCACCTGAGCATCATCGACAGGGGGAGAACATTGTATGTCGACTCAACAAATCCCTTTATGGTCTCAAACAAGCATCTCGAACATGGTTTTCAACATTTTCTCATGTGATTAAATTTGTAGGATTTCAACA
>Ga0123341_1001049_pt1 | contig 19744 bp, 8 predicted proteins | sample Turbeapinknodule_FD_89959 | JGI IMG/M metagenome (GOLD analysis project Ga0123341, IMG submission 89959) | Root nodule microbial communities of legume samples collected from Mexico - Turtle bean Mexico pink nodule | ecosystem: Host-associated > Plants > Roots > Nodule | place: Mexico: Nepantla...
CTTCTCAGGTCTAGGCCTCTCGGCCAAGTCTTCTAAGGTCTCAGCCTCTCGGCCAAGTCTTCTAAGGTCTCGGACTCTCAGCCAAGTCTTCTCAGGCCTCGGCCTCTCGGCCATACCGGTACAATTATATTATTTTGCTCTATTTGCTATTATCTGCTTATTGCTTCCGCAAGGGTCCATTTTGTATCTATACCAAAGAGGAAAAATTAGTTCTGATTTTTCCAACACATTGTGTGATGGCTTAACACATTTTAATTAAAACAATCAAAATCATTTGTTGGTTTACATTAACTGCAATATCATTTACTATTAATTTTAAAATTTAATAAACGCAAAGATAACTAAGCAAAATGACATAACAGCTATGTCACTGAGTTAATAAAATAAATTAAACGACAATAACTTAGTTTAAAAATATAATTTTTTTATAGTACAAATCAAACAATTTTAATAAAAACTATTAAAAATGAGGGACCTGAAAATTTAATTATGTGAAAATATTATTTTAATTCATAGAAGGAAAATATAAGATTTCTTAAATCAATTTTTGCAGATTGATGACGAAGGGAAGGAAAATGTTCCGGTACACCCAATATAGTCTCACATCACTCAAGAGTTGAGACCAATGACATTTTATATATTTCTTCCTCCTTTTACCCACCAATGTGTCTTTTAAGTCTTTTAAAGACAAAACCATGATGGAGCACCGACCTCCAAAGCAAAAAATACTTCAAATGCGGTGATTGACCCTAACGATGCTATCTCCCAGACTTGAGGTCGGAACAAAAAATATTAATGTTAAGAAGTGGGCTTTAAGCCTAACTCAACCTCATAAAACCGACTCAATGAGGTGAGGTTTGCACCCACTTATATACTATGAAAGACTCTAATCTATAGTCGATGTGACTCGAAATTACTCTGATACCATGTTAAAAAGTGAGCTTTAAGCCTAACTCAACCTCATAAAACCGGCTCAATGAGGTGAGGTTTGCACCCACTTATATACTATAAAATGTTCTAATCTCTAGTCAATGTGGGATCTCCAACAATTAAAAAAAAAATACAGTGAAAAAAAGTGTTTAGATATGAATTGCATAAATTCTTGTATAGATCTTGGTATTCAGGTTTTCAAGGGATTTTTTAAAATAGTTTTGACATGTCATGATATGATATTGGAGAATGGTTAGAGATGTTTTAAATAAGATTTTTGAACATGGGTTAATGGACACTCCTATGTTGCTTTTATTCCTAGATTATCTAAGTTATGTCAAGGATTTTAAACATATAAAAGTACAATTTAATCAAAAAAAACTCATTCAATACAATTCAATTTTTTAAAAGAAAATAATATGTTGGTACTAATTTATTTTAAAACAACTAGTTAAACCAAGTAATGTAGTAGTTAAAAAAAATCATAATATAAAAGAAAACAATAAAATAAAATAAAATAGTGATGGTTAAATAATTGTATAATTTTAATGAGTATCAACTTATTAATACTATTTTTTAATGATATTATTGGTCCAATCAAGAAGTTTTTTTATGAGGAAAAATGATGTGGCTTTGCCTTATTTAGAGTCTCTCTTGAATGTTTTGACTTCAATATTATTATTAAGTTAACTATGCAATCTTATTCTTTATTTATTAACTTGAATCCAAATTAAATGATTTTTAACCTACCAATCTCTCTTTATCTTTTTGTTATTTTCATGGAAAAACTTTAATGTTTTGGTAGAGAAGAAGTTTTGGATTCCTATCAAAGTTTCCAAATATGTTTCTTTTATATTTCACTTATTAGTTCTGGATGAAGTGCAGTTAAACAAACTAGAATCATTTTTATATTTTTAGCAGACAATTTGGTTAGAAAATGAACTTTGCTAAATCTAAAGTTATGTTTTCTTGGAGTGTCCCTTTGAAAAATAAAGATAGCTTAAAGACAATTCTCATGTTTAGTGTTTGGATAATAAAACTGTGGAGAAGTTTTGGGATGGTTATTCTCTTAGAATTTGTGCTAGTAAGATATATTTCTGGTTTGATAAATGACATAAGGATGGTCAGATTCATAATAAGTTAGATTTGATTTATATTCATGGTATTGACATGGAAATTAAAGATTTATATGTTAATAATTAGTGAAAATTACAAAAGCTATGTACATATCTAGCAGAAGAAATGAAAAAGGGATGAAATATGTGCTTCTTCGTCTATGTTATGATTTGGAATAACAGTGATTGCAAGTTACTCAACTAAGAAAGGCTACAAATAATACATACATCCATTAATTAATAGGCATGATCCTCTTGGAAATAGACTTTGAAGTTGTAGTCTCTCACAAATTGAAAATGTTAATAATCTCAAAAAATTAAAAATAATAAAATTATATTAAATTATTTTTAGTAATTATGTATCTGAAAGATTATCACACCTTAATGTGAAGTAATGAGAGGATAATTCTATTTTGTAATGGGTAGATAGAAACACCAAAAGACAATATCAGTTGTTCATAAATAGGTTAGGTATCAAAATCACACTATACTTTTTTTCTACTATAGCATCTCATTATCATTAAGAGATAGAGATTATGATAAGGGTTCTCTATGAAGACTAAGTGTTGAAGTAACGTTCTAACATTTATCCCTACCTCTCCAATATTTGCATAGTAAAGACTTATGTCTTTCAAGCATATATTTGATAAGTAATGTACATGATGGAACCTTTATACATATTATTAAGAATTATTTTTCCTAATCTCTTCTCAAAATGTTAGGGTGTCCGGGAGAATGAGTTTTACTCAAAAAAATGGATATCCAAAGGTGGATACAATTTTGTATAAGAGATCTATACACAATTATGTCTTCTTTGTTTCTTGCTAGTATTTTATGTTCTTGAAAATGCATAAATTGCACATTATTGAAGGTGAATATGTTGATATCTTTAAGATCATAAGGAAGACTTCGACTTCTCTTGCTGAAACTATTGAAGCCTGTCTCCATATTCTTATAAGATAACATAAACTCTTTGTATACAAGAGGATAAATTTAGAAAAAATATTGTGAATGTTAATGACAATGTCTTCAACAACGGATCAAATTTAGAGGTTATTGATAAATAATGTTAGAAGTGGATCTTTGGATTTTTATAACTTGGGGGAAATTGAAAATCGTACGAGGGATTAGTCATGATTTACTATAGTCTTCATCTTACTTGGCAGGTCAGTTTCAAAACACCATATGTTATTTATACTTTTTGCATATTTTTTTCTCGATAATGCAATAACGCATGAACATTTTCCTCTTATTCTCTCTATATCGGACATGCTAAAGAGATTGGAATATTAACCCAGTATGTTATGAGACAAAAACAATAGTGCATATTTTCATAAAAGGCATTTCCCTATATCAACTAGATTCATTACTAGTAGATACAATACCATTTGCTCCCTATTTAATATTACCATACACTACACCACTTTTGACCTTAGACAACAACTAAAAGGTGTTTCCTGAAGTAGGAAAAATGTTGTTTTAACTTTAGGTAACGCTTTTCCAGGCATGAAATATGCAACCGTGGGATTAGGTTTAGGCAACGCTTTTTTTTTTTGCAATCGTTATTTTTATATTGGTAGAATAAGCAACATTTTTAGGGAAAATTTTAGATAACGTTTTTTCTCATAATGTTTAGGCAACATATTTCAGTGTTGCCTATTGTTTAGACAACATTTTGTAAAATGTTACCATTGGTAAATACAACACTTATTTACATGTTGTCTGTCTTTTTAGGCTACGCTTATTTACATGTTGTATGTCTTTTAGACAACGCATTTTTAGTTGTTGTTGAGAGTACAAATTATTTATTATATACCAATTATTTGGTAAGTTGATATATAAAACCTTGATAGATAATTAAATACCAATTTAGAAATTATTTATTAATAATAAAAATTACTTTATATACCAATAAATTTTTTAGTCTCTAAATTACTATCTTATTTAGTCAATATAGTAACTAATTATTTTTTGTCTCTAAAATTAATTTATATTTAATATTTTTTTTGTAATAGTATAGTTAACATGTAAAATACAATTATACCTGAATTCTATTCCAAAAAATACTTTGAATTTCCAACAACTTAACCTTGATTTCACATATCTATTTTAATAATACTTAATTGTGGAAATTATCAGAAGATTTTCTACTAATCAAAGTATTCAACTCTACATTAATAATCTTCTAAAACACAAAAATAATAAATAAATAAAAAGATTGTATTAATAGAAAATGAACTAATTACTCAAAGAAAAAATATAATCAACTTAATTTGATTCTTACATTGTTATCTCTTTAATGTTTAATGTTGTATTCCATACAATAGTATTACTCTAATATAATCTAATTATAAAAAGTTTAAAGAGATATAAATTTAATAAAATAATAAATTTTTATTTTTTTTCTTTATTCATTCGAAAATTGTCACCATTAAAAAACTTGGTTGTTATATCAGTTGTAAAATTTAGAATACAATACTTATAAATATATTTTCTAGTTCATATAAGTTTTTAACTTTGAGTATATAACTTTTTGTTATTAATTGTGATGATTTTAAAATTTTTAAAATCTTGTAATATTTTTTTTTACATCATCACTATAATGTCCATCATCCCTAAATAACACGAAAGAAAAAAATATTGAAAAAATTAAACATAAAATTTATTGAAATTATTATATTGACATATACACAATTTCACATTCGTGTTAAAGTCGTCAGAACAGAAAATGATATAATTTTTTTTTTCATGCATCAACTTTTTCTTGATCATGACATTGAATGTCAACGTACATGTGTTTATACCCCCAACAAAATAGGGTGGTTGAGTGCAAACACCGTCATATTCTCACAGTTGTGCGATTTCTTCTTTATGGGTCTAATTTATCTATTCATTTTTGGGGAGATTGTGTTTTAACCGCGGTTTACCTCATTAACCGCTTACTTTCCTCCATTATGTTAGATAAAACACCATTTCAATTATTATACAACCAAGTTCCATTTACTACACATGTATTTTCAACAACCTATGTATACAACAAAGGATAATTCCAACCACAAATTTGATCCTCGCGCTCGACGATGCTTCTTTATTGGATATCCACCTAATCATAAAGGCTACAAAATATATGGTCTTGAAGACAACACTTTTTTGTCAGTAGGAACATGGTTTTTCATGAAACCATTTTTCTTTTTCATGAAACAACGTCACCCTTACATTCTTCTGTCCATCATTCCTAAATAACATGAAAGAAAAAAAATATTGGAAATATTAAACATAAAAGTTATTGGAATTATTATATTGGCATATACACAATTCAACATTCGTGTTAAAGTCGTCCAAACAGATAATGATACAATTCTTTTTCCATGCATCAACTTTTTCTTGATCATGACATTGAATGTCAACATACATGTGTCTATACCCCAACAAAATGGGGTGGTTGAATGCAAACACCGTCATATTCTCATAGTTGTGCGATTTCTTCTTTATTAGTCTAATTTATCTATTCATTTTTGGGGAGATTGTGTTTTAACCGTGGTTTAACTCATTAACCGCTTACTTTCCTCCATTCTGTTAGATAAAACACTCTTTCAACTATTATACAACCAAGTTCCATCTACTACACATTTATGTATTTTCAACAGCCTATGTATGCAAGAGAGGATCATCCCAACCACAAATTTGATCATCGCGCTCGACGATGCTTCTTTATTGGATATCCACCTAATTATAAAGGTTATAAATTATATGATCTTGGAGACAACACTTTTTTGTCAGTAGCGACATGGTTTTTCACGAAACCATTTTTTTTTTCATGAAACAACATCACCCTCACACTCTTCTGCCCTACCAAATTTGGTCATTGACTTATACCATCAAAATTCTACATTTCCTACCACACTACTGAACTCACAATCGACTTCACCAACTTCGCCTAGTGAGCCCATCGCCGAACCCATATCCATTGAGTCCATTCCACCCGTTGAGCCTATTCTTAAACCTATGACCACTGAATCTCCTGCGCCTAATTGATACCCTGATATTTCTACGCAATCACTTCAATATTCTACAGGTCTCAAGCATCCTCCTGCATGGCATAAAGATTACTTGCTGTCACCTCGCACCAATCAGTTCACTCATGGTCAAGGTTCTCTCCTAGGTACACGATACCCATTTTCTCATTTTATTTCTTATTCCAACTTATCTTCTGTTCACTACACTTTTTTAGATAACATTTCTACACATAGAGAGCCTTCATCATATGATCAGGCCATTTTTTCTCCCCATTGGAAGGAAGCCATGGAAGTTGAGTTATCAACATTGACAGAAAACAACACCTGAAACATTGTTTCATTACCAGTTGGCCATATTATATTTTTCATATATATGTATATAGAAAGTATATTAATGTATAATATACATGGTAAAAATAAGACAATAGTTTGGTGTAATTGTTGATAGATAGACATAACATATGAAGTAGCGAATTATATAAAACATATCTCTCCAATATGATTGTATGTAAACAATAGGTATGCGTTGAAGGAATATGCAGAAATATTCTTTCCATAATATTTGACAAAAAAAATTAACATAGAAAGCTATGTCTTACTATAAAGAAGAATAAAAAAAACTTATACATATCATCTAGATATTTAAATTGAATATTTATTCTAAATAATTATAACATATTACACATGAGAATAAAATTTATCCAATTATAATCATGGATTCTTTTGTACATACATTGATTTGTGCTTTTATGTAAAAAGGTGATAATTATAATTATATAATAATCACAAATAAACATAATGGATAAGAAATAAGTTATACAATTTCAATCACTTAGTAAAATATATTTGACATAAATTTAGATGAACCTATAAAAGTTATTTTCGAACACTTACAACGAACACTTAAGATAATATTATCACTGTATAATTGGTTATTAATTTGTTTCACAATTTTTATCAAAATTAAAATTAGTAACTCACAAAATTTTTATCAATTGGTGAGTCTTACACACTCATCAAGTTCTAGTTACTTTTCATTTTGAGAATCTCCATTAGTTTTTATCAATTGATACATTTATTTATATGATTTTGATTATTAGTAAAACATGGATATCCACACACACAAAGGAGAAATCCAACATGGATATCCACACACATCAAGTTCTAGTTACTTTTCATTCCAATTTGGTGATGAGAATCTCCATTAGTTTTTATCAATGGATACATTCATTTATATGATTTTTTATTATTAGTAAAACATGGATATCCACACACACATAGGAGAAATATTGCCTTAACAAGATCGTCTAATATGTGCAACATTTCTTAAATAAAAATTTAATTTATCTCTATCGTGATAAATGAGAACATATCACTTAAGTAAGATTCGTTATCCAATTTGAACAAAAAGTCTTAACAAAATTACTCAATTTTATTAGGTGGACTAAAAACTCTCCCTTGAACAAAGTGATGCATATTTGACATTTTATTTGTTTTGTCTAGACCTATATATCGCTTGAGTGAGACATGTTTCACTTGAATAATATATGCAAATATCAAAACTTAGAAAACTCAGTCCTTACAAAGATAACTAAATTTCTTCACTTCATTTAATCCCAAATGCCAATAGTTAAAAATACATAAAAGACTCACACATGACCAAAATAAATCTTGCATCAAACTAATAAATTTTTAACTTACTAATTTCCAAAGTGAAAGTTTAAATTTAATATAGCCCCAATGCATGCATGCATTTCTTTAAAGAAGAGAATGATTTTTAAAAAAACTAGGAGAAAAATGATTTCTTAAAGCAAAACTCATTGTTACTTTACACTTTCTCTTAACTAGTTAATAAATTAATTTTCTTAAAGGAAGAAATAAGTTTTTGGGATTTTGGAATTTGAGAGGAGAAAGAGGAAGATGAAGAAATAAAAGAGAAAGAATGAAGTTGTTGATTTGGGAGAGAAAATAAAATTGGCATTTTCCTAATTGCACCCTACACCTTTACTAATATCACCTCCTTTTTGTTTTCATTTTAGTTTTAAACCCACATACCAAAACCTCAAATTTCATTTACTATTACACCATCCAAAAACCACTATTCTTACCTCCTAACTTAAATACCACTGTTCTCTCCTAATAAGATCTAAAACTAACCCACATACATTTCATACTCACCTTAAATGCACAATTAATATAAATTAAAATTCAATCATAATTTAAATTCAAACATAATTTAAATTCAAACATAACTTAAATACCAGTGTCCTCTCCTAATAAGATCTAAAACTAACCCACATACATTTCATACCCACCTTAAATGCACAATTAATATAAATTAAAATTCAAACATAATTTAAATTCTATTTATCTTTCAAATAATTTCACACACTATATATTAAAACAAAACCATTATAAATTAAATTATCACAGCAAATATTAATTAATTAATACATATAAACTTTTCAATTGATTTATTTGAACTATCTATGCACGAATTTAAATGTTTTAAACAATATTATTTGGTTATGGAGTATGTAGGCAGTCAAATAAATTTATTAAAATTTCATATAGTTATTTAGAAATACATAACATAGAACACCATTAAAGTAACCAGCATTGTTTGTTCAAGGTTTTATACATCTTTATGTTTTAGGATTAAGCTCACCGACACTCTCCACGGGCACCTTAAAGTGTCAAATAAAACACAACCCACCATTCATTCAAATCTCAACTGTTTTAACAACTTTTTTTCCTCAAATATTATTTAGTGTCTTAAGAATATTACAGAAAGTAAAATATTTTCATCATAAATAAATTTTATTAATACTATTACCATTCTGAACACATTTCAGAATAATTTCTGACACTTTTTATTTATCAATCTTTTGAATGTGAACAACTATTTAACAACTGGTTCATGTGTTCATGTGTTTGTGTCTGGTTATATGTATATTAAATTAAACGCAAATTTGGCAAAAGTTTCGTTAGGTTTAATGTTTATATGTGTGTCGACTAAAGAATACAAAAAGTTAGATTCATTGGTTTCTATTTACTCATTTATCTTTCAACATTGTTTTAAGTTCAAATTGAACCAAAATTAATTATTAAATTATTTTAGATCTGATCTTTGCATGCTTCATAGATCTAGGTCAGTCAAAGGAATGATTAAGTTAGGTCCACAAAAACTACACTCAGTTTTTATTCTTCACAGATTTACCCTTCTTGAACCAACATTTTTTCAGATATGGTGATTTTCACTCTTGATACTGTCACAAACGCATCACTAGTTCATAATGATAGAATGATCCATAACGCATTCATATACACCACACATTTAAGAATATTCTTTTATCAACATTTCTTACATGTCACAATTACTCGTGGAAAATCTACTCAACTCTTAATGGTGATTCACAAACTACGAAATCCATTAGTTCCTTTTGGTAAATTCCTTACTCAACTAATTTTGTAGTTATGTTGACCAAGACAATATATATTTAGCAAAGAGAATGATAAAGCTCTTGGTGCTCCATGTGCGCGTTCAACTGATTCAGTCAACTTCTGATGCACAAAGCATGAGCAGTAAACAGAGAGAGCAGAAGAAAATTCAAAGCATTTGATGATATAGTTGACGACCGAATGCATGGTGCTTAATCAATTGCAACAACTCATCATAACAATCATTGGCACTTCCTTATAAATATGTTGCCAGCTTTATGCAATGTGTTCTCACTTCCTCACTCTTTCTCTCTCTCTACTTTGTTGTTTTCTACCCTCCAAGTAACTCTCTTTCCCCTCTCTCTCTCTCTCACCCTCTAAATCTGATTTTGGACCAGTGGAACTGCAACAAAACTCTGGCATTGAAGTCTAGATCTTATCTATCACTGTGTTGGGATTTGTGTTTGTGCTTGGACTTTGACCCTTTTAGTACTACTCATCACTTCCATTGGTTCTCCCATTTTCTTTTCCATGGTTTAGAAGGAAGCATCTAAAAGGAAATTCCAACCCAGAAATACTGTAGTACTTTTTTTGGGTATTCGTTTTGAGTTTGGCAGAATCATGATGGGTTATTCTTCAAGATTCTATCTTGTTTTGCTTTTGTCCATTTGTGGAGTGGTTTCTTTGGCTTCCCCCATTGAAGATCAGAAGAGAGATAGAATTACCCAGCTGCCAGGACAGCCAAAGAATGTTGGGTTTGCTCAGTATTCTGGTTATGTGACTGTGAATGAGCAAAGTGAGAGAGCACTGTTTTACTGGTTGGTGGAGGCACCAGTGAGTCGTGGACCAAGGTCAAGGCCACTAGTTTTGTGGCTCAATGGTGGACCTGGATGTTCCTCTATTGCTTATGGTGCATCTGAAGAAATTGGTCCTTTTCACATTAGGCCTGATGGCAGGTCGCTTTACTTGAATCCTTATGCTTGGAACAAGTGTAAGTGAAATTCACATTCCCATTGGTTGTGTTTTTTGTTTTTCACAACGTATATCATATCTTTACGCCTTTTTATTTGGGGTACTGCAGTGGCAAATATACTGTTCCTTGATTCTCCTGCTGGTGTTGGTTTTTCATATTCGAATAAAACAGCAGATCTGTATACATTTGGTGACCAGAGAACAGGTAATGCATTATGTAGTTGTTGTGAAGGGAATGTACTTGTAGATGCAGGATTCACTCTTCGTACCAGTTTTTTTGTTTTTGTTTTAGCAACAATGATTTGGTTTATGAATTGTGATTTTGACATGCTTACGTGCATCTGGGATCTGACTTTGCAGCTGAAGACGCATATGCTTTTCTTGTTAATTGGTTTGAAAGATTTCCTCAATATAAGCATAGAGAATTCTACATTGCTGGAGAAAGTTATGCAGGTGATTCTATGTTTGATATGTCGGTTTTCTTACTACGGATTTTGTTCCACAGTTATGGATTAAATTTCTTGAACATATTTTTTCAGGTCATTATGTTCCTCAGTTGGCACAAATTGTTTACCAGAAAAATAAGGGAATCCAGAACCCAGTCATTAATTTTAAGGGATTTATGGTGAGACTGTACGATTCATGAAATGGTTGTACATTTCTTTTATTTGTTATGTTAACGGAGAATTGCCACTACCTTGTTACAATCACATAATTATTTTGTTTTTCTCTGTTTATCAGGTTGGTAATGCTGTTACTGATGATTATCATGATTATGTCGGCACATTTGAATATTGGTGGACCCATGGTTTGGTTTCAGATTCCACGTATAAGATGCTAAAAATTGCCTGCAATTTTGGGTCCTCTCAGCATCCATCAGTGCAGTGCATGCAGGCTCTAAGAGTTGCAACTGTGGAGCAGGGAAACATTGATCCATATAGCGTTTATACTCAGCCTTGTAATAACACAGCATCACTCAGACGCGGCTTGAAGGGTCGCTATGTAAGCTATTGCTGTCACTTATTCCATTTACTTATAAACATAATTTCTAATTGGAAGTCCTTTCACTGAATTATAGTTGTCAAACCAGAATAGAGTGCATTCAAGGAAAACTGCTGCAACTATGTTATTAGCATTGATTTCTAATGCTTATGATGCTTATTGAGAAGTTTCCATCAGTATTATCTCATCTAACACTAGAATGTTTTTGAAATGGTTAATAAGCTTCTGAAATCTTCTTGTGGTAAAAGCTACGAAGCAATGAATGGGAGAATATTATTTAGCAGTTTGATTAGAATCTCTAAGAATTTACAGAGGTTGGTTGGTATTTGCTGTACAATTCACTTATAACAATATTCTAGATGAAATTAGAACATATTGGTTCTAAGCTGCAGTGTATTGGTTGTCATGAATGCAATAAATTATTCAGATATCATTCTTGTTTAATTCTTCTGTCTTAAAATTTAATGGTACTAGCCTGTTTAAGATTAGGATGAATATCATATTTTCTTGATTGGTATTTTGCAATTGCTAAACTACCTGAAGCAAAATAGATGTTTGAACTTTTCATTGCAAGTTTCAGTCTTCAGATGCATAGCACCTATAGTTGTTAATATTTGGGTCACAAACTGTTAAATTACTTTTTTTTCTTTTCCTCTTATGTTTGCCTTTCAAACTCAGCCATGGATGTCTCGAGCATATGATCCCTGTACTGAAAGGTATTCTGATTCGTATTTCAACCGTCCAGAAGTTCAGAAGGCATTTCATGCCAATGTAACTGGGATTCCTTATGAATGGAAAGCATGCAGGTATCATTTATCTGTAACTTTTGAGCTGTTTTCTTGGGGCCTATTCTATTTTTTACTCTAAGTTAGATCTAAAATGTGGTTTTTAACAGTGATATTGTTGGGAACTATTGGACTGATTCTCCATTATCTATGCTTCCTATATATCAAGAACTTATTAGAGCTGGCTACCGCATATGGGTCTACAGGTACCTGCATTTTCTTTTTATCTTCTTAGTTAGACTATGTGTGCTGAAGTGTTTCTGCTATTGGTTATTCTAATGTTACAAATGGTTTTGCATAGTGAAAAATTAGTAGGCTCTCATTCTATTGTATAGCTTATAGAGAAAAGTCTACTTACAAAAGGATAGTATAAATGCACTGTTCTAGAAAAAATTGTCATGTGTTTCTTCAAGGCACTCCACAAATTTTTTGAAAGGAAATTAAAAAGGATTACAACCACCACCAACACCATGAAAGTTAGGAATTCAAGTGCAAGGGAAAGATGTCCCTTACTAAGAAAAAATGAGAACCAAATAAATAGAAGGACAAAAGAACTGAACATGCTGCTCTTAACTTATTGAAATAGCCAAGTCCAATATGAAAAACTCTCCATTGTTACCTAACATGAGTTTCAATACTGTTTATAACTACTTTTAGCTCTTGGAAACTAGAAAAAGGACACAAGAATTAAGCATTGATGTTTGTTCTTCAATCAAAATCGGTACCTAAAATGACCAATGATTGCTAAGATGAAATGTCAATTTTGATTGAAAATAGCAGTTATAGTACATATAGTATTTTATTTAAGTTCTGCCTCTTGAGATATGTCTAGAATAGTAATTATATTTTGGGATTTGTTTTCTAGAAATATTGTCTAATTATCATAATTTTTTATATTCAAGGATTTTTTTTTTCGTTAAACAGTAGGCATGTGATGTTGTTGGTGAATTTTTTGAAGATACTGCATTTGTACAGGCAAATAGTAATGATAAGGCAGTGGCAAATGGTTCATGTTGACAACTTGACCAACCCGTGAAAGCTCAAAAAATTCTAATAAAATAGTCCAATCTCAAAACTCGCGCTAAAAACTATGTCTTTATTACTTTTTGTTGTATCTATTCACACGACACATCTTTATTTTAATCATTGTCCAATAAAAAGTAAAAATACTTTTACCTTTCGATCTTCAATGTTTAGTAGTTTGTTTAGTAGTTTTTTAATCATCCCTTGTTTTTTGTTTGGGATTGAAACTGTATCTTTGGCTGCAGTGGAGACACTGATGCTGTGGTTCCAGTGACTGCTACTCGATATTCAATTGATGCCTTGAAGCTACCTACCATCATCAATTGGTACCCTTGGTATGATAGTGGCAAGGTTGGTGCAAGTTCTATGAGTAACAAACGGTCTCATGTGACAGACACTAATTGTGTAAATTCTGTGATAATTTTTTTTTGCTGTCATCCTATTTTATTAGCTAAGATTTTTTCTGTTCTGTGAAGGTTGGTGGTTGGAGTCAAGTTTATAAAGGGTTGACAATGGTTACAGTAAGAGGAGCTGGACACGAGGTTCCTCTTCATAGGCCCCGCGAAGCATTCATTCTTTTTAGTTCATTCTTGCAGAACAAGTCCATGCCAACAAGTTAGACATTTGTTCATTATCACTTGATGAATATTCGCACAAGTATAGGAACATAAGTACCACCATTCTTGCACCTAAGCCAAGAATAATTGCCACTCATATATACACATGGAACAGGTCGAGACCGAATAAGGAATTCAATCCTCATGAGTTCACACTTGGTTTCTCTGCCTAGAAAAAGTTGATAAATTTACCAGCAGGAATTCTTCTACTTCTATTTCTTAGTGAAGATGTGATTATTTGTCCGAAATGTTATTCTTTATATGGTTTTCATTATGCAAGACCAATGCCATATCATGTATATTGATCTTGCTCTTCTAGTAATAAAAATTTATACTACTAGTTAGTGACTACGGATAAACTTCAATATTAATCAACTGTACTTCAAAACAAATGGGTTGTTGCATTCTGAACTGGAGAAAAGAGATTGAAAGTGACATAGTGTTACTAAGCATTCAATGCTCCTTGGTTCTGTCATACATCGCTTTGCTGTAGTTGAACAGATACAGGGGCACTGGCTTCTGTGACCTTTGATGTATGTAGGGAAGAATTGAAAATTCAATTTAATTAGATACCTACCCACCCTTTTTTTCAATGTTAGTATCACTGACTTAACTTAGCATGTACATCCGATTCCACTCTTTCGACAAATATTGTGGATTTTTGGGGTAATGAGAAAGAGAAGCACACCTTACACATGATTATTGGCTTCTGAGAAAAATTGAATTCTAAAGAGATAATTGATATAAACTATATACAAGAAGAAAAACTCGTAAAACTAGTACTTTAAATTTTTGGCTTGAAGGTGGTGTTAAAGTTATTTTATATATAAGATGACTTGAGACTTGTTGAATTCACGTCACTTTCATGGTGGAGGGGGAGGTTAATCAAGATATAAAATATATAATAACAGATATGTTTCCAGGCATTATGTTTAATTTTGTATTCACTTTTATCATCAAAGTTCATTTTCAAAAAGTGATCCTGAAGAAGGAGAAGAAAAAAGTGAGTGTGATTATTGAGCGTCTTGATGCTAATCAATCAAGTCACTAGTAAAAAAGGCATCAACATTCATTTGATTAAGTAACTCGAAAATCAAAGTTCTGAAATAGCAAAAGGCATGTTAATTGAACAATTGGAAGATGGCAACGTTGTTGCATTTAAAATTCCATGGTAGAGCATAATGTACCAACAGGACAAGGTGCTTTGCTAAAGTGTATTTGTGATTGACGAATTAAAGCTTGGTGGAACATCTTTTAAGAAAAGAATTAGGTTTTCTAGTGGAGCCGAATAGACACATGGTATTGGTGTGACAATAAGATTAGATGAGACAGGATAAGAAAGACAGAGCATCCCACAATACTGTACCATTATTCTATAATACCCGTCTAACAATAGCCCAAATCTGGTTCATGATCTTGCTTCGAAAAGAAGTCCAATTGGGGTCCATATCTCAAAAGCAATAGCATTATTTGTAGTTACAAAAAACACCATCACTTGTTCTAAATTCTTTGCTTGCCTTGCCAAAATTCACATGGAATTGATGCTTCTGTATGCATAAGTATTAAGGATAAATGTGTGAATTGAGTCACTAGCATACTTAAAAAAAAGACCGGGAAAGGAGGGAAGAAGGGTAGATTCGTCACACCAAGACAAAAAATAACTTCCTTAATAACTAAGAAGGACAATCTCATTTCATTTGCTCATTTTCACATCCCCCAACAAAAGTTTGAGTTTGAAGGACAACATAAACAAAGAAAAATGAGTGTCACCACCCCTTTTAAAAATGGAAACAAAAGCTGAAGACAGCAGGAGAAGCAGCTAACAAATGAGAAAGTAGAGATAGATTGAGAGTGAGAGACATGTATAGGTTCAGCAATACAGTGATCGGGTTCTTGAACTTGTTCACACTTTTAGCATCCATACCAATAATTGGAGCAGGTCTATGGATGGCAAGGAGCAGCACAACCTGTGAAAATTTTCTCCAAACCCCTCTTTTGGTTATAGGATTTGTTGTGCTTGTGGTATCACTAGCAGGCTTCATTGGTGCATGCTTTCATGTGGCATGTGCACTATGGTTGTACTTGGTGGTCATGTTGTTCCTCATAGCAGCACTAATGGGTTTGACTATATTTGGTTTTGGTGTGACTAGCAAGGGTGGTGGTGTTGAAGTGGCTGGAAGGGTTTATAAGGAGTATCATCTTCAGGATTACTCACCGTGGCTGAGGAAGAGAATACAGGATCCTCGCTATTGGAGCACTATCAGAAGCTGTATTTTGGGGTCTAGAACTTGTGAAAAGGTTGCCTCCTGGACCCTTCTTGATTACATGCAGAGGGATATATCTCCAATACAGGTTCAACTACTTATGTAGCTTGTTTCTCTTTAGAGCTTGTTTAGTCTTTTCAATTTTCTGTATTCTATGCATGGAAAATAAACTGCAATTGAGTTAATGATGTTTTTAGTCCAAATTATGTATGAAAAATTTCTGATATTTAGTTTTTTGTTACTTTTAAAACTATATAGCATTTGCATTTGTGAAAATATTCAAAACTAAAGTCTCCAACACTTACTTTTCCTTTATAGAGACCAAAGTTTGAGTATTTCAATAAATAGGAGAGCTAAAACCAATGTTTTAAAAGTAGGTGAAAAACCCAAAATTTAGAAGTTACCAGGGACTAAAAACACCATTAAAACAACACAGAATTATGAGCTAAATTAGAGATTATAGAAGACTAGTGATGACTTTTTTATTCCTTCTTTGTGATCGTTACTGCAACTAATTTCAAGTGTAAAAAAAATAAATTCCACTTCCCAATCAATGGATTTTGCATGCTAAACCTCTCACTTCATTGCAAACATTAAAATTTTCAATGTCTGTTCAATAAAATAGTACAAAAGCCTTTTTTTCTTTTCAGATCGATCACTGCTAAGTTATAGTTGTATTTTGGGTTATGCAGTCTGGATGTTGTAAGCCACCAACTGCTTGCAATTACAACGTTGAAGCAATGATGATGACACAAGACCCTGATTGCTACAGGTGGAACAATGCCCCCAATTTGCTCTGCTATGAGTGTGATTCTTGCAAAGCTGGTGTGCTTGAAGACATAAGAGGGAATTGGCACAAGCTCTCGGTTCTCACTGTCACCATGCTTGTTCTTCTCATAGGAATTTATTCCATAGGGTGTTGTGCTTTCAGAAACACAAAAAGATCTGAAACGGATTATCCCTATGGCGAAAACAGGATGACCAAAGTCCGACCCAGATGGGATTACCACTGGTGAGTCCACAATTATCCACACAATTTAATCATGTTATTAACTCATTTCCCTTCCAACAATAAAATCAAATAAAAAGAAACAAAAATAGTGTCTTTTAATGTTGGAAATTCAAAACTTTGTTAAATTTTAGCACAATCATCTTAAAAGTCATAAGAGTAGTAACTTCTGATGGAAAGGTAGTGTAAAACTGTCTTGTAAGATCACAATTACTGCTGTAAGCACTACCTAAAATATCACAAGAAAGTTTTTGTGTATATTTTAAAACCTATTTCAGATGCTTTAACTTAAAGTCTTTTGCTTTATCTGAGAAAAAAAAAGTTTTTTGCTTTGGGTATGACTTTTATTACTTGGAAGGGGAAGTGTGGGAATTTTAAACAAATATGAATGGTAATAAATTCAGCAGAACCTTTGAATATGGCCAATTTAGCTACTATGTAATGCTTTTTGGTGTGCTTTTTCCCACAGGTGGAGGTGGTTACATGACAGAAAAGAACAACTTTATTAGAAGAGAAACTCTAACTATCATCCATGTTTGGGTGCTTCATTCCATAATGAGAGAATTCACTAGTTTCTCAGTGTATGTTACAGAAGGCCTTTGTTTCTACCACCTTTCCTAAATGGCTGCTTTTGTATGTATAAAGCATAATTTTGCTTTTTGTACCATTACTTTATTTTGCCTTTTCTCATTAGTGGGGTTTTAAATTTTAATATATTAACTATATGCAATGGGGTTCGATAGAATAGAATAAGAACCCTAATTCCACTTGCTTTTCTGTTCTTACACAATTCTCCAAAAAGTAAAAAAATAATGAAAGATGGAATAATAGAATAAGTTCCAAGGTAAGGTTTTAATGGCGTGTTTGATCCAAATGGAACATCTATATTCCATCTTAGAACAGAATTAAACCAGAACAATACTTGCAAAGTAATAGCATTTGACTTCATTTGAAAGAGTTAAACCACTAAAACGAACCAGAATAATTTTATTATAAAAAACAAAACAGTACAAATGATCCTGTTTCATATTATAATGTTCCGTTTCATTTTGTATATGATGCCTACACTACGTAAAAAAATTAGAATTTAGTGAAAATATATTAACTGTGTAGTTTTTTCACTGTTATTGAATAATGAATTATGATATGAGATAATTATTTTAAAAATAATAACTAAGTAATTTTTTAATTAGTTAATAATGTAAGCAAAATTATACTATTTTACAATTAAATCCAAAATTTAATTAAATACTGCCAAAAAGTTTTGAGATTCCAGATTGCTATCACTTGTCCTAGGCTGCTTCTTCCTGCACCTCCATACCTTCTTCTCTCACTTCCATAGATTTTTGTATTTCCAAAACTACTCCTTTGGAATATTTCAGATTACATAATCCGAAAGTCATTTTTCAAATTTGTAATTAGCTTCTGGATTATATAATCCGGAAGTCTTTTTTCAGATGCATGATTACTTTATGGATTACATAATCCGAAAGTCTTTTTAACTTTTGGATTATGTAATCCGGAAATCTTTTTCCAAATTACATAATTCGGAAGTTATTCTATGGAGGTGGTACAAGAAGGATAAAAATGTATTTTCATGTTGTGTATGGAGGTGCTAGAAGAAGATATGGAGGTGCAGGAAGAAACAGTCCTTGTCCTATCATTAACGACAAGGGCCCAAACTCTTCTTCAATAGGTCTATTATCAGGAGCTTCTTTTTACACTCTCATGTTTTCCTTCTTTACCCCATAAATATGAAAATATCTACTTTGTCATTCTGGTTTAAAGTTTTTTTTTACAAACTTAAACTTCTTAGATGAGATTGTGTAATTTGAAAGTCTAATATATCTTTCAGATGTACAATACAAAAGTTAGTAAAAAAAATTTAGATTGTATAATTTAAAAAGTACTTTTTAAATTATGGATCATGCAATCCATAAATTATTTTTTATTTTTTATAACATAATATGTAAGTAATATTCTTTTTCTTAAAAAGAACATTTTAGTTGTGTAATGTAGGAATGTCTTTAGGATTATACAATCCAAAAGACATTTTTTTTCTTAAGAAAGCTCCGATTGTAAAATCCAAAATTTTTGGATTGCATAGTTGAAGGTTATTATAGAAGACCAAAAGAACTTCCATTAAAATGTGATATCTTGACATTTTCTAAGTGAAGAAAGGATGAGGTAGAAGATGTAAGACGAAAAAAAAGGCATGACCAGCAATTTTTTTTTATTAATAAATTTTTTAAATTGATATCTAACTATACTAACTATTTAAATTCTATTAAAAATTAATAAAAATTCTATAAATTTATTTGGCCTAAGATAATCGATTCTGATCAGAGTGTGTCCTTACAACTTTTTAATAATAAAACTTAAATTTATTTTAATAATGAAGAATAGCTTCATTCTTTATTCACACTTATCAAAATTTCAAATTAAGTCATTTATTTCAAAATTTCTTTTCATAACTAACTGAAATAAGTTATATATTATTAATTTATATAGTTTCTAAAGACAATGTTTTTTTATAGATTATTTTAAAATATAAATAAAAATAAAAATAA
>Ga0123341_1001050_pt1 | contig 19742 bp, 15 predicted proteins | sample Turbeapinknodule_FD_89959 | JGI IMG/M metagenome (GOLD analysis project Ga0123341, IMG submission 89959) | Root nodule microbial communities of legume samples collected from Mexico - Turtle bean Mexico pink nodule | ecosystem: Host-associated > Plants > Roots > Nodule | place: Mexico: Nepantla...
ACACATATCTTTCATATAATTTGATTAGGTTTTCATTTCTAATTTATTTAAAGTATGTTTTAAACAATAATATTAACAAACATAATAGTATCAAAGGTGGATCAAAATTGATAGGTTTATTGAATATGGAAGAATTATGAAGAATATTTCAGTCAACTTTAGATATAGGTATAAATAATATTGAAACGAGATATGAAGAAATATGTACATATTTCTATTATCTATATATTGTTATTTTAAAATATTAAAATATTCTTGATTTGATTATTATTTTATTTTAAAGTTTACATAATTAAATTTTTATTTATTGTTATTTAATATTAAAAAATGTGTACTTTTTACATTATATATCTTTTATTTTTATATTACAATGGATGACTGTGAACACAAGAATGAGTATGTTTATTATTAAATAAAAATATATATAAATTTAATATTCATTAGATATCATAAATAAAAGATTATAAATTTTTATTTTAAAGATAAATAAGAGATTGGTAGTTTTGTAGAAGAAAGGTGAGTAAGGCCCCAACACTTAACTGTGCCTAAGGTTAGATGTTTGTTTGAACTTTTTTAACTCTCCAATCCAACAATACAGTTGGGTTGATACTGTGTCATTCTTCTGCCCATAAAACTGTTTTCAGTTGCAAATTTAGATACTCTCTGGCCTGCCCCTTTGACCAACAAAAGAAAAGTGGAAAATGAAAAACAAAACTGGTTGGCAGGGATGGATCAGATCAGATACAATACAAACAAAAGAAGAAGAAAAAAAAAGACTTATAAAACAACAAACAAAAGTTTCTTGGTTTTTTAAAATCATACCATCTTCTTCGGAGAGCTTAATTCTGAGTTAGATATCAGGTTGATTAATCCACAGTATCATTGAGAAATATCAGTAACATGATTTTAAATATATGTTTATAATACTAGTTTTAGTATATTTGGTAAGAGAGATTATAGAAGAAACATTAAGATGTCTGATTTTTATTTCTCTCTTTTTTTCATCATTATTACTAACTGTGTATGCATGCATATTTGTTGGTGAACTTATGAACAACTAAATGACACATTCAGAGAAATTAAACATCAGGTTAGTTTGTATTCAAATTAATATATTATCATGTTAAGAATAAAATGCTAAATTTACTATATGTAGTTTCTTCCCTATGATGTATAAATTTCAATATTTGTCAATCTGAATTAAAGTTGGCCTTATTCAAACAAAAAAGGCTGTTTGTTAGAAAAAGTGTGCTTACTAACAGAGCATGCAGATTTTTGCATCGAATTGATTAACAGGTGGTCACAAACATTTCTTGCACAAGTCAGTTTCTGATATTTGTTGGTTATATTGATGAACACAAAAACCCAATATTGGGTACAACACTAAAGTGTAAAGCTGGTAAGCCATATTTATTCACCCAACGTGCTTTCCAACACAATTAAGTTATTTTATTCAAATTTCATTATTTTATATCACTCCTTGTCTTCAGCCAATCATATTTTCACCACGTACCAAAGGCCATCTTATAAATGGAAACAAACAAATAAAAGACAGAATTCACATTTCTACACCCCAAGGCATAATATAATGTGCATTGATGTCATCCTAGTTTGTTCTTATTGTTCACATTTGAAGTATCTTATGTGATATGGATTTCTTATTATTTTCAATTTTCGGGTCTCTCAAATTTTTGTTTCTGGGACTAAAATAGACCAATTTTTTTGTTTTTGGGACTAAAATAGACAGATGCAAGTCACGTAGTAAAAGAAGTATGTGAAGCTCGTGAATAGAAAATAGCGTATCATACAGCATGCCTTGTAGTTTCTGTTAAAATTTTCATTGGAGATCGTTCATGTGCATTTAGCTAAGGAACTTTAATGGCTAAAAGTGACCACACAATCATGTTTACATATAAGTGGTTGGCCAGAAAAGGACTTTGTCGCTTCTAACATCATGGTAAAAGGAAAACCAAATATCATCATTTATTCACCATAGTGGTCCTGTGATGCTTATATATTTATACTATATAAGTGTTAGATATGTTCAAGCTCGTGATTGAATTAATTTCAAATTGAATATCACTGATAGTTTAAGATGACAATTCTCTCTAACTAGTTCAAATAAAAATGCAGAAAAGAAAGTGAGGAAATGAAAAATAAAAGTTATAAAGATTGGCATTGTAATGACAGAAAATGGAGAATCAATGCTTAAGAAAACTGTGCTATAGTTTATCTCAGTGATCAACTTCAAATTTAAGAAAATCATCTGCACAAAGTAACTTTTCATAGTATAAAATTATTCTGCAACCATGAAAAAGAGTGAGGGAGATAACATTACAATCTTTGATGGTCTCAAGATTGACCAAAGTTACTAGACATGCAACTAGTATGGGATATATCAATGCTTAGCTACTATTATTAATATTTATGGTGGAAACTTTTTGTTCTTTAGATGTTAATGTTTTCTTCAAAGTGCCTTCACTTGATTCTATAGCCTCTCTCTCTCTAACTGAGTCATGAGAATCTTTATTGATGAAATAAAAATAGCATCAACATATATATCATGTGCCTAAACCACTTAACAGAGAACAAAAAAATGAATGCATCCATTTGTCTTGTAATAGTATTAAATTAAAATCACGGGTTCAAATAATTTAGTAAGGTTACCTATTGTATATATAAGATATGATCAATATCAAAAGGTATTGATTAGCTAATTGTGGTTGATGCTAAATAAATGGCATGTTGTTTTGTTACTTGAAAGGAGCACATGCATTGCCTAGACAGTACTTTATCCAGTGCTGTTATTAGCTAATGATGATTGTGTAGAATCTTTTAGTTTGGTGGTGGTGAGATTACTTTGATTATTCTGTAACACTGCTGGGTATAAGATAAGAAATTATCTGTGATTTAACTGCTTCACACGTCAAGGGATTAGGTGTTTATTCCACCACTGTTTAAATACACTCAATGAACTCAGGTTTTGCTGTTTAATTATGTTTCATCTTTATGAAGATGGCTTAATATATACACCAGAGGGTAAGAGTTCTTCATCCCAAAACAAAAACCTACAGCTTCTTCAAGTAGTATTAGTTTGGTTTTTGGATTAATAATTTGTCACATGCTCTTAAGTCCCACCTAATTATGGACCATGGCACATGGAACCGTTACATTATCAACATCAATTTTCCAGCTTTGAAAAAAAAGCTAAAAACATCCAAATGCAAACAGTAATGAACTAACTCCTCTAGTAGAATTCAGTATAGGATGTAACCTACCTTTTGTGATTCTTCAATGTGATATAAGATTAACTTTGATCTTTAATTCACCTTAGATTAAATTCTACTTTTATCTTTACTGGTATGATTAAGAACAGTTCTTAAAGTTCTTGTAAAGAAACAAAATATCTGCTTAGCATTCAACTCACCTTTCTGTTATAAAAGAAAAAAAAATTATTAGAAAACAGTGATGATATTCAAAAGCATGTATAATGTAGGATTTCATTTATGATGGACACAGAAGTCAATCTTTTTTTAGTATATAAAGTGAATTTTACGTTTTAAATGACAACTAATTTCAATCACCTTTGGACTAATCTCAGTATAGCTGCCAATATCACAGAGATTTCTGAAAATGGAGTTATGGAGCGGTGATACAATAAATATGGCTTTTAACATAAACTTGTTCTGAAAATAATTTGTCAATAATGAAAGCTACTTTTTCATTACAACTAGTTTTTCCATCATAAATGCAAAGTAGTTTACCTGAACCATTGCCTTAGTTGGATATGGCTATCTAGTGTAGCACCGATAGTAGCACACTCAGAAACTGACACATGGAACGAGGGTTCCCTCCAATTTTTCCTTTTTTTTTAATCTAAAAACATGAATTTATTAGAACTATTTATAAGGAAAATAAATGACAAGAAAAATATTTAATAAAATGAGAGGCGAAATTCCATTAGATGCACACTTACATTTCTTTGTTGTTTTATTATGTTATCCTTAACTAATTCTTAAGTTGAGTTTGAGAAATTATTTAAGAAATTCATTTTCATTACATCAGCAATTGAAGAAATAGTCATGGAACAGGCATGTCGAACTTCTAGATGGGATTAAGAATGACAAAGATATTCGATAAAGTTATGTTACTATTACATTGTGAAAGGCAGGGATCACTCCTGGTGGCAATTAATTAGGTGAATTAACAATATTGAAAGCAAGTTAAATAGAGAGGATGATAATAGGGCGAGGCTACCCTATAAGAACCAGAATTCCAACCCCTTTATTCAATCCTTATTTTTCTTTCTTTGTACCTTTCTCTCCACAGGTAAAGTTTTCTTGTCATTTGTATCTAGAAAACTTATCATAGCATACCATGGATGGTATTGGAGACAAAGCATTTAAGCTTTTCTAATGGTCCCTCCCTAGTACATGGCACTTCTTCACGCCACACCTTTCAACTAAGAAAACAAAACCTACGAGAGAGCGCTAATGGTCGTGTCTCTATGTTTGTGAAACCCGAACGCGCTCACTGTTTTCAATTGCTCTGCTCTGCATGAAACAGAGTACCCTGTTGGATTGTTCATTGCAATGAGGTATATTCGGAGCAACAGCTTCAAGAGGCTCTTCTCCTTTGGAAGACGAGGTTCAAGGGAACAAGTTCTGAGTCCTAAAGGTGGAGAAAGTCATGAGACTCTTCCGTATAAAGAAGAACCTTATGGAAGACCCTCTTGGAAGTGCTTCTCTTATGAAGACTTGTTTGATGCCACAAATGGCTTCAGCTCAGGTAATTCAGGCTTGGTTTGAAAATTTAAGTGTGTTTTTTTTTTTTTTTCTTTCTTTCTGTTAAACGTTTTTTGCTTCCTGTGGCAGAAAATTTGGTTGGAAAAGGAGGGTATGCGGAGGTTTACAAGGGAACAGTGAATGGGGGTGAGGAAATTGCTGTGAAGAGACTCACAAGAACTTCGAGGGATGAGAGAAAGGAGAAAGAGTTTTTGACAGAGATTGGTACAATTGGTCATGTGAACCATTCCAATGTGTTGCCTCTTCTGGGGTGTTGTATTGACAATGGCCTTTACCTTGTTTTTGAGCTATCTTCTAGAGGTTCTGCTGCATCACTTCTTCATGGTAATTATTAAACCAACATCAGCCAAAAACAAATCCTCTTCTTTCTCATAAAAATTGAAATTTTGGCAGCAAAAGAGTTGCATGCATTCTGGGTTACCAAAATAAAGATAAGGTTTTAATTTATGAGTGTGGTGGTTCTCTTTGTAGATGAAAAGTTGCCCCCTTTAGATTGGAAAACGAGGCACAAGATAGCTATTGGAACTGCACGCGGCCTCCACTACTTGCATAAGGGCTGCAAGAGGAGGATAATCCACCGGGACATTAAGGCGTCAAACATTTTGTTAACGAAGGATTTTGAGCCACAGGTCCTTTTTTAATCTGTATTATAGACACTTTTCCTATTTTAGTTGAATCAATATTTCAAACAGTGTTCTTTTTATGGGTTTATTTTTACCCCAAGTATTCATTGTTTATGATTGTGGCAGATATCTGATTTTGGACTAGCAAAATGGCTTCCATCTCAATGGACTCATCACTCCATTGCCCCAATAGAAGGGACATTTGGGTACTCAGCATCTCACAGACCCTTCAATGATAAGATGGATAGTATAGTTTAAAATATATGAATGGTTTGAAAATGGATATGTTTTCAATCTTTTTGCAGACATTTGGCCCCAGAGTACTACTTGCATGGAGTTGTGGATGAGAAGACAGATGTGTTTGCCTTTGGTGTGTTCTTGCTAGAAGTAATCTCAGGCAGAAAACCAGTAGATGGGTCACACCAAAGCTTACACAGCTGGGTAAGTAACCCCTCCTTTTTCCTTTGTGGACTTTGTTCTCTCTCATTATGAACTTGGCGTGTTCCATTGTTTGATCTAATGGTGACTTTTAACATTGGTTAAGTCATTAATTAAGGGTATTATTGGTTCAGTAGTTAACCATGTATTTTGAACAAATAGGCAAAACCAATTTTGAACAAGGGTGGGATTGAAGAGTTGGTAGATCCAAGGCTTGAAGGGGCTTATGATGTGACAGAGTTAAAAAGATTTGCCTTTGCTGCATCTCTTTGCATTCGGGCTTCTTCAACTTGGCGACCTACCATGACTGAGGTACCTTACACTTCCTTCTTCTGTTTCTTCTTTTGCAAAAACAATACATACATTAACAAAACATTTATAAAAAAAGTTACTGTTGTTAATATTACAGTCTAAAATAACCTAACATGCACTCCATTATTAATTAAATTTCATTACAAATTAGAAAAATCAGAAATACAGTTTATTTAATGAAAAGCTTGAAGAATGCACTTTTTTATTTTTTCTAAAATAATAATAAAGCGTATATTTAAAAGAGCCTTTTCTTATTTTTAAAAAATTGTTCTTCTTTGTTTTTATCTCTTTATTTAGTATCTCTCTGGAACGTGGGTTAGCATTTACTAAAAAGAAGTGTATTTTTAATTAAATATGTTTAAAATATTTTATATTGTTTGTATATCTATATCTTTTGAAAAGGACAATAATCTTTTAAAAAATCATGTAATGTTTCTCTCAGAGTTAAAAAAATATTTCGTAAAAGTACTTTATAGGACTTATTTCCTCACAATAATAAAAAAAAGCTTAATGGATTTATAAGTTATTTCGTTAAATATATTAGAGATGTATATACGCTAATTTTACTATATACTAGTCTGTGTAATATTTTAAACTAAAATAATATATTAATTAATTAATATGGTTTAGTGATTAATCTACTCTTTTTTTACATTATTGGTAATACAAATAAAAGGCTATATTAAAAGAGATAAAAAAAATTAAAAAATGTTAATATTTTAAAAAACAATCTCATTAAATAATAACTCTTTTTGAATCACTTTTGAATTTTGTGCAAGATAATTATTTACACTAGTAAGAAATATTTAATATACTATACTTTTAAATGTATGTTTTATATTATGTATAACAAAATAAATATTTTCAAAATACTTTTTATATTTAGTTTTCTCAACAACATCTTAAAGAGACTCCATAACATTTGAAAATAAATACATGTAAACAAAAAGAAAAGTATTATCTTGTTTAATCATTTTATTTTATTATGACTATTATTCCGTTCATGTAGTATTATTATTGTGTAGGGTTCATTAATAATTATTATTATTATTATTTGATAAGCAAATATTTTATTGTTTAATTTTCTCAACGGCTGAACATTATCTATTATTAGCATATGTGGCGTGTTCACCAATCCAATTATTATTGCTTTCTAGATTACTCCGTTTTCAAGTTAACAATAAACTATGCATATTAAGATCAAATTTCTGGCTTTAAAGTTCAAACAATCAATTAACCTAAATAAATATAATAATACCCTTTCCATTTATTTAATTAAGGTGGCTTTCATCGTCATTCTCCCATAGATTTCATCATAATTTTCTGGATGCCAATGGCTGCCATTTTCTTCCCATGCAAATTCATCAATCACTTGATGTTCTCTTCTACCTAATTTTATCCTTATGCTAGCACCACGACAGCACATATAATATATGCTAATTCATATGATATAAATGTGTAACACAAATCAATAAAACAATATATATATAGCACAAATTAAAAGACAAATTAAATGCGCAGTTCTATTAGGTTCAGTGTCACCCTTGGTGATGATTTGTACATTTATCCAACACACAGATGAAACACATTCAATTTATTATTGTGGGCCACTTGTTCTTAAGGTGAATCACGCACAAAGCAATAATGGTTGGCAGTATGCATGTAATTGTCAGAATTCAGAAAACTCTTTGCATAAATAATGTACTGTTTAATCTTGTGAAAATAAAGCATACTGACATCTAACTATCTATAATAAATTTATCAGCTCTTAAAATTGTGATGTATGATTAATTGGTTGATAGTGTAGAAATAGTGAGCTCATTAATCTTAATGAGATTTATTTATGAATTGACAGGTACTGGAGATAATGGAAAAGGGAGAAAAAGATACAGAAAAGTGGAAAATGCCAGAGGAAGAAGAAGAAGAGGAGGAGGAGTTCTGGGGTTTTGAGGATCTTGAGTATGAATATGATAGCTCCTTTTCAATGTCATTACTTGATTCCATTGGAAGCACTACTTAGGAATCACTTGCCTCTTTCAATTGCTTGTATATATACAAATTTCATGGAGAGGAGTTCATGTGGCTATGCCACTCCTTCCTATCTAATCAATCTCTTGTAACATTTTTCTTTCAATCTATTTTTGTTTTTGTGGATGTGAAATATTGATTGTAATTGAATCCAATTATGTCGGCAACTCTTAGAGGAAAATGACACACCAAGGTTGTTCATGGACTAACCAATTTCAATCATATTATAGTTTTGTGAAACAAGGCATGGTGATTGGGTCCAAAAATGTCCACTCATTGCAACTTTTCTACATGATGTGACTTCACTATCAATAATATGAGGTTTAAACACTTTAGACAGAGACATTGGAAATAGATTGAGCATAAAATGATGGCTCATATTTTTTAAGCCAATATTTTACTCTTGAAGAAGAGGCCGTGATTTCAATTTATATCCTAATAAGCTTTTGGTCACTTATATATAAAGTGGTGAAATTTGCATTTTTATTTTACCTTTAATTAAAAAACAACATGCCCTGTAGCTGAGTAAGATGGTATGTGGTGAGATTTGCATTTTTAATAAGTTAGTATTCTTATTATCTTGGTGGTAGGTTTCATGGGATGATAGTGCTTTTACGTGTTGAAGGCGAGAGGCTATGCACAAAAAATGTTCTACCTTTAGAAACGTAAATAGAAAGAAACACAGAGAAGAACAGTTTGAAGAAAGTGATTAATTATGAGATGCCAACAAATTACTATTGTTTCCATTATAATCGTTGAATAGCAGCGTGTCAAGAGAAGGGAAGTCACGCAAAGCAATCACTTTCTAGCTGAGTTATTTAAATAGTTTATATAAATTGTTTCGGATATCATTGTTGACTTTTCTATGAATAAGAAGATTAATTTGTATTGTGTTGTAAACAAAGTGGACAAAAATTTTAAAAGTAAAAAATAGGAAAAATCAATTATTAATTAATGAATTTTATGTTATTTTGTTATTTTCTATTTGGATGTTGATTTTTCTTAACACTTAAATATTTTAGTAGTACATAGGTTTTGTAGTACGATGTAGTTTGTAAAAGATAAGATGGTTTAAAATATGAACTATCCAAATAAATTATTTTCCATAGATGTTTCAACATGTGTAGGACTTGAAGGGGTGGACTAGTCTCCTTACATACCCATAAGTCCAACAATAAAAATATAAGTTATCCTTATTTCTTATCTACTTTCTCAATTTACTCGATCAGCTACCAAAATGATGAAACAGTTAATGAATCAATTTAATGCTATGTATATGTTGCACTAAGGAATGAACAACTGGGCACAAGTAAGCCATGCTGAAAGAGAAAGTGACATTATTTAAGAAAATAAATAAATACATACATTTTCCTTTGGAAAGGGAGTAGGTGATCAGGACATGAAAACAGATGAGTTTTATCAATTTCTGACATGTTTCCAAAACCATTGGAACATTGTCCTGTCCAATTAAAATAATGTCATAATCTGTGGTAGTCGTTTGCAGTATTGAATCTTTTTCATCCTCCCTTTGTACTTTCCTTTGTTCAATTTCGATATGCATCATATCCACACATTTATCAGCAAAGTACGTGGTCCTGCTATGAACTATATACATCCCAAAAACGTTTTATTTTTATTAAAATGCCTGTGTGTAAGACATATTAAGAGGGAAATGCAATTAAAATACATTTGAAATTAAATTTTTATTTCTTCTTCAGTAACCAAAAATGGTTACGATATCAAATTATTTTCATTAAATACTCAAGGAGCAGGCTCCTCCCATAGAGCGAGGGAGATATTGTATAGGGTTCATACCTCACCAACTAAAGATAGAATGAACAAAATTACGTTAAAACGAATAAGCAATGAAGAGGGCAAAACCAGATTATCACTAATAATTTAGGATCACAATCCATAACATTTAGACCTAAGAATTAAGCACTGTAGCTTCTACAGCATTCGCTGCTATACCGTTGACAACGCTTACAAAATTGCTACCCTATAAACTACCATCATTCATTACTGTCAAAAAATTCTCCTCATCCAAGAACTTATAACTAAAGAATATATAAATTAAAAAGGTCATTCTAGCAAGGAAAAATGGGTATTGGAAGGGGGATCTCAGGCGTACCAAACCATCTAGGCAACAACTTAAAGCCGAAACCTTTTGTTGTCCCATCTTTTCCTGCATCAGCTTATCCCCCCATCATGTGAAAATGGCAAATTGCTAATGCCAGACCAACCTGCAGTGGGTAGAAGGTAGTGCTTGAACCAGTCTTGAAGGGCACATACAAATATCTTTAAAGCCCGATCTTTGTGTCTCTTGAGCTCTGCTGAGTGACGTCAAAGAAAAATATAATCCATTGATGGGTTTCATGTATGTAGTGTGTCATACTATACTGGTTGTCCTTTTCTCCAACAGGGACTCCAAAAATTCCGAGCACAATTTGGTGAGGGGAGGCAACGAATGCGATGATCCACTAAATATGCTCTCCCAGGGCCTCTCCGAAGCAGCAAATGAAATTGATGAAGCCATGTTCCTTTTCAAGTCAAACCTGGGTAGCTTTCCATAAATTGACGTGTATCCAGATTGTCCTGAAATTCAAAAACCATAAAATGCAATATATTTATGAAAGACTTTTTATCATACAACCTACGGTATTGCTAAAATGAACAAATAAAATGAAAGCCAGACGACAAAAAGAATGTGAAATTTGTTTAGCAATACAACCTATTCAATTCTTTCTTTCTGTATGGGACGTTTCCAATAATAGTGTTAGAGGTGTTAATTTCGGCTACATAATTAAACATGAATATTGAAGACCATTTCAAATAAAGCCAAGCTTAACCGTTCATTTTAATTCTATGGGCATGAATTGCTCCTCTCACTTTCGTCTTATGGGATAGAACTTGAACCTATGACTTTTTTCCTTCGTCCCTATACATGAAGCAGAGTAGTATAAACCCGAACAGAACAAAATAAAAGTCATCACACCTGTTTCTTCAAACACAAGATCATCCTGCGTAGTACTAAGCTCACGGGCTTCTTTGCCATATGGATGAAGGATGACATATTCACGATCTCCATTTATATATGCAAGCAGTTTCTGCGATGGTATCCCATCAGTAATTGCTGGTTCAGACGGCTCTCCTTTGAGAAAAGCAAGTGCCCCTCCCTTGGCCTGAATGAGATAAGCGAGACAGGAAGAACAATCAAAGCAATGTAAATCGTCAAGCATACTAGTTAATTCAGTCAGGCACTAAATGGAGATCAATTTTGGAAGAGATGTTTCTCAATACAATTCCTAAACAATCTGAATTATTATCCATTTCTATTCTTTGAAAGTTTTCATGCATACCTGAATATTGCCACCAAAGTGGGGGGAAAATAAAATTGAAAATTAGTTTCTAACTACATCTCAAAAAGCCAATTGCACAGACTGGTTTGCACTCGTTTCATTATTGTTCAGCAGTTAGCATGACATAGACCACGAGTTTGTCTCCAACAATCTTCTCCAGTATTTTTTTCGTCTCAGACCATCATATCCAAAATAATGGTATGGCACTGTTGTCTAGTTTTATCAAAGATTTGTTATGTTGACAACAGCACCAGAGGTATAGCATTGCAGATTTTGGCAGAATGGCAATTTGCCATCAATGGTGTAGCACATCTTGCCATTTTGCTTCGTGCAACCTAAAATAGCCATGGTGGATATGGCATACGATGATGGGTATTGGTGGCTTGAGATTGATTGAATTTTATACTTTTGGCTTTTTCAAAAAAATACCCAAATTTACAGATTTGTTCCAAACTCATTGCAGGTGACAGAAAATCAAGAACCCCAATTCTCTCCAGCCAGTGCGCATGACCCACTCTGTCAATGGTCAAGGGAGGCCCACTCCAGCACTCCTTCCAATGAGCACCATCATCTTCAATAAAGATGTATCAGTCTCTAATTATCTTAAGTACTGTTTTTAATCTTTTTTAATTGACATTCCATTCGTTTCATTTATCTATTTCGTTTTTAGATTCACTTATTTCTATCCCTTTTGCACACTCCTGCTTCTAAAACTGTATTATCCACTTTCTCTTCTATTCTATTTAAGATTTTCATCATGTATTTCTTTCAGTTTTATTTTCAAAGTTGGTCAGTCTGACAGTCTCAATACTTTTAGAATTCTAGTGTATAACTTCTAAGTGAGAATGAATTATATTTACTTTCTAGTTTCTGTTTCTACAATATAGCCCATTCTCGTCTACTAACACGCCTGTGGTATAGACCACTATTGTTTGTTATTTGTTCACAATAAAACCGCCAAAAGGCAGAGTAGATTTTTGCTCTTTCAATGACGAACCCCCATTTGCCAACAATAACACAGGTTTTGTTGGCAAAAGGAAAAATGGTGAAAACAGTGATGCTATTCAGGGTAATAGGTTTCACTAAATCCCGCACTATAATAACCAATATTTGGTAACGCGGGAATAAAATAAAATATATTTCTTCATTAAATAAAAATAAACTCACTGAGGGTAGTAGCAATGGGCATTTAAAACCCATTGTCAACTCTGATACTTTATAACTCTATTTTTGACCTGTAGTCAGAAAATTTCAGAGATGTAAAGGATTTGTACCTTGGTTACAGACCAGGAAGCCACAGGAACAGGATCTGTCACGTTGAAGAACAAGATAATCCCATCACCTTTAAATGTACAATCATTTGATTCAGGAAGAATAACAAGGACTGCAAAATACGACAAATCTATCGCAGAGGAGATAGCTGCAAGAATATGCATCATAATTCTGTCAGATCAACACTACTCCCATAACGTTCACATAAGTTTAGAAAGATAAAACAGTACACTAATATGGAAAGAAACAAAATCTTCAAACCTTCTATTTGGAGTCTGTATGACCAAGATGCGGCTAACTTTGACATACTCCAAACAGATAGCTGGGGTTTTGAACCATGAGATACAGACAGAAGATAATCTGAGCTTCCAGCAAAGACAAGGCTCGTGATAGGCTAGGGAAAAATACAACAAATTAGAGATAAGGGGGAATGAGTAAGAGCAATAATTAATGAATCCCACAATATATAACCCAAAAGCAATATCATAGCCATGCACATTCAGATACAACAAAAGGAAATTATTTTGTCGCCTGTTTCTCATTCTTGGATAAAATATATTTTAGATTCGAAATATAAGGCTAAATTGGTTTTATTTCTTCAACATAAAATTATAGATCTTTCGTAAGTTTAATAATTTTTCAAAATGGTTCCTCATATCACTTATGGTGGCATGGCATGCATCAGATATGCCACCTTGGAATGGATGATATAACAAGATTGGCTGCATGTCACATCAACAGTGAATTATTATGGGGATTTTAAAAAATGAAAGGTCCAAAACTAACAAAGTTTGACGACTAAAATGAAATTTATCCATACAATGAACAAAAATATATTTAAGCCTCTTTATTTTTCATTTTTCTTAGTTTACTGGTCCTGAATTTGATGTTTTGATGCATACTGCTAAATATAGACCAAATTGCAGGCTTTTCTGCCTCATACCAGGACTTAAATAGTTAAGAAATGTCAACAGTCATACACACAAGTGCTAACTAGCAAATAGTCAAATTATACACTTCACATATTGCATCAGCATGTTTATTTATAAACATATAACACGTTTACAATAATGTGTTTTAGTATCAAAATCATAATAATAATAATAGGGATGACCGGGGTTCAAGAAGGTCACCATTGGAGTTTCCCCTATAACAGCAACAAGGACATTATTATTAGGATCCCACAATGTAATAACAGTGTCTGCAGCAACAGCCAGCACAGAACCGTCAGCTGAAAAAGCGGCAGCTCTCATGGCTTTATTTCTGCAGAGGCATGATGTATCCACATCATAAAAATCAGTTAGTTGTATAATCAACTTAATTTCAAACAGAAGCAAACAACACCTAAATCATATTGTGATTATCCATCTGAAGAATATAATTATGTTCTTAATTTTGCAAATAAGTAACCCTCTTGAAGTGCTGCCAAGGGGCTAAATTATAACATAAGTTACATAACACAATACTTCAAGTGGAAAAACCAAAAAAGTAATAAAACAGCTGCTCACAATTAAGGCATTCAGCAAGGAATCTCAGGAATACTTCACGCAACTATTAATCATCTTTATAGTACTTAAAAAAAATGTAGGAGAAAGATTTTTTGTTCTTATCTGATATCCATAACCTGTGACCAGTCCATTATTTAAATGATAACTAATATGTTCAATAATGTTTTCCCCTTTATTACAAATTTAGAGTTCATCAGGATAACTAACATTTTAGTTGGTTTTTTCTTTAACGTCTATAATCTAAACAAACAAATATTAGTTAATTCTAACATAGTACAATTACATACTTGTATGACCCAACAGCATGACACATCCAACCAGAATTCTGAAGCATCTGGCCTTTGTTCTCAATTTCTTCCTTGCAGACCCATACCTAAAACATGTAGAAGAAAACTAAATAAGCACCAGAAACTAATCCTAAGCATGCATAACAAATTATCCATAATGACCTTGAAATCTCCACCATAGGAAGAGCTGACAGCCATGCGACGAGTGGGATGGAAAGCAACAGCAGAAATATTGGCATCCCTATCAATAAGTAGATGTGTCAACTTCACTCTAATATATCTAAAGGGACTAGCCGCTCAAAATTCAGCATGAAAAGGTAGAAGTGCAGTTATAGAAGAGTTTATAAAGTAGTTTTAAAAAATCAATCACAACATTAAAACAACTGAATGCACCATACTATTACATTATGAGGACCCACTTATATAACCATAATACAGCTTTAAGGTTTTTAATTTTTCTCAATAAGAAAATCTGTGGACAAACCTATGAGGTTCATAAATAAGGGTGGATACTGAAAATCTCTGGTTATCATCCAACTCCCAAAACTTCAAACAAACAAGACCTCCTATTCCGTCTTCAGGAAGTTTGACTTCAACTGTACCCATCAAAGAGCCATCAACAGACAGCTCCACCAAGCTAACCACCAGCTGTAACCACAATATTCTTTAACAGATTAATCATCAATCAAATGCTTTGTAAGCTGAGACAAAATGGGACAATAAGATTGTGGATTTATCAAATCAAATTAGAAGAAATATATGTAACTAGCACATACCGTGACCTCATCAACTGGTTGATGGTTTCTTTCACATACTTGAACCTGCAGAAAAACAAATTCAAACATTATACATTTACATGGCTAATTTAAAAAGAAAAATCAAAATAAAAAGGTACTACCTCATAAAGTCCCCGATTGGCAAACAAGCTGTAGAATTGGATGCGATAGTTTTCTGTTTGTACAGCCACGGAGCCAGAACTGCAGTCAAAGGAAACTCGGTTGGAAAGACCTTCACATATATCTTGAGACGACAAAGGGGGCTGCCAAAAAAAAGGTAAAGTTATATATCCAGGACCAGCAAATGCAAGCACATGGATAAATACTACAAAATTTACATAAATGCAAGTTGTTCTAAGCAAATTTATTTTAGAAAGAAAAGATGCTCTAGCATAGAAGCTTTTATACTTTCTCAATAAAAGATTATAAAGACAACTTAAAAGAGATAAAAAGGTGAATTGTATTCTTGAAAAAACAAGTAAAAGAAATAGGATTCAGCTATATATAGCCAAGAAAAAAGAAAACTAACAAACTAGCAAGCACACCTTTCATAACAAAGTAACTGACTATAATTAAGAGACATATAACCATGGTTATCAGACTCAAAAGTTTACATAGACTCGTGGGAGGTCTGTATACTCGACTCGTAGACTCGTAAGAATGTATTTCATATAAAAATTTAATAAAAAAATATTCATGATACCAATTCCACAATATTAAAATAAATAAATTCATACCCTAACAAGTTCATTAAGACTTTAACTTCTTCTGGAATAGAAACACAAGGTTCAGAATCATAACCAGTCCCAGCAAAATGATGTTTTAAATATGAAAATGTCTCATTCTTTGAACAGTAATTATATTTAACTTTTTTTCGGTTATCCAAAAACATTTTTATTTCTAGGTGGAAGTGATGAAGATGTAGCAACACTTTCAGACATCATATCTGCTAAACTCAATCAATAATAAAGTAATTATTTTAACTTTATTTTTCTGTCACACTAAAAAAAAACAAATCACTTAATTCCCGAAACCCCTCCTGAAACTCCCAAATTGCTTTTTAATTTATGCATGAATCCTCCATCCCGAAACCACACATGCCTCTGCCATTTCTCATTCTCCATTCACCCCAATCCCAAACAAAATCGCAAATCCAACCCAATCCCAAACAAAATCATGAAACCTAGCTGTGACACAGAACCAAAGAATCTAACTGAAAACGAAGGTAGAACGCAACGGCAGTGCTAGGCAAGGCGACCCAATGTGAAACAACAGCGAGCAACAAGGTGACGGTGAGACCTTAAATGAAACACGAACGAACTCAGGTACAAAACAAAATAAATTTGAAATCGTTCACTTGGCTTGAGACTCGCGGGTTTGACCGATTCTACCGAGTTTGATTCAAGTTTTGCTGAAAAACGACTTTGTTCACAAGTTAACTCTTGACTCAATAGTAAACTCTTAAACTCGGACGAGTTAGCGAGTAAACTCGCGAGTTTGATAACCTTGCATATAACAACAAACTGATTCATAGTACACAAATGAATCAAGAATACACACTACTCGAATACTCAGAATAGTTTGATGGAGAAATAAATTGAAAAATTCACCTCACCAAAATCAAATATTGACTTAAAACTAGCCATGCTGTTTCAATCTTACAAGCCTATATCTAGGAGAAATTTAAGATGGTGATCATTTAACTTTCCAATTAACAATAATTTCTAAAATGATGGCATAGGAATGATATTAGCACATGGTGAGCAGAAAAATACAAATACAAAGAGAACAACTATAGGAACCAACCTTGATACCAGAAATAGACTTTATTATTTCCATTGAAGGCATTTTCAATATATGGATTTGATTATCTGCACAAGATAACTGCAGACCTTTAATTAGTTAAACAACGTAAAAAAGACTAGTTGTCAGGACAGACCAAGAGACATCTAATTCTATATGTTCAACTAAATATTAGTAATCCTTACTGAGGAGAGGGATGATTCAGGAGAATCTACAAAATAAAGAAGTGGAGACCCAAGTCTTGGTAAAGATTTCTTGTTTCCTGTGTCCAACTGCCAAAGCATAAGAACCCCTTCCTTCCCACCTGATATCAAATGAAGCCATATAAACAATAATTATATTGCCTGAAATGCATAAGAGAGTTCGAACACTCGTATTACCCAGCTCAATGACTCCTTTCATTTACTTCAGCCAATATTATTTACCTGAGTAGAAGTAGGCTCCATCTGAAGAGAAAGACAAATGACTCACTCCAGAAGAGTGCCAATGCCAAGTGCAACACGATTCAGCATCATCATTTTCCCTTACCCCGGGCTTATCATCATTATCTGCTGGTCTTCCATTCACTAATCCACTACTGTTCGTGAATTTCTGAGCTCCAAATCCTCTCCAAATTAAAACTCTTCCAGTTACATCACCAGCAGCCACAATTCTCTCTGTAGGATGGAATGCAATAACTGTAAAGGTCTTTGTATGATGCAAGGTAATCTTCTTAGACACAGCAGAATCAGAATCCATTTTAGGAACTTTCCATATATGAAGTTTCCGCTTGTCTTTTATACCCAAAAAATTTCCCGAGGGACTAATGGTTAAAGATTCTGGTTGTTCGGTCTGTCAAAAAGTGAGAGAACATGCATTTACTTAAGCAACAAGAAATAATAATAATAATAATTAAAGTGCATTCTCATATATATTGACTGACGACATCTGAGGATGAACCAATGAACAGAAATCATTTCTGATTCGAGGGCACATTAGTACAAGTAGACATTGTTTAGGAAATCACAACTTCCAAGGGCTTTCAACTACAAGGTTACTGAATAACAAAATATAAAATAAAGTTTGACTGTCTCATTTAGATTGAGTTTTTCACAGCTCAACCTTTCATAAAGCAAACATTCATTCTTTAAAAAAATTACCTCTCTCAATATTAGGTTGCTAACAGAATGAAAGTTGGTCAAATTACACTTCCTGATCTGTCCAAAAAGTGGCTTGGGCCGATTGTCCTGTGTATTTCTACTCTCAACAGACACGTAAGCAATAACATTGGGCGACGACTTGGCGTCTTTTTCTTCCCTCGTGGACAATACAGAAGGCACCACCTGAATAGGATATACAATGTATCAAAACTAAACACTAAGTTTCCGTTTCTGCATTCAAATTCTGAATAGGCAATAAGAATTAACAAATGAATATGTTACCAAGGAGAAAATGGGAAGGCGAAGGTCAAGAATCCTTAGGCATTCGGGAACGGAGTAGTCCCATTGGCGAATGGTTCCGTCGACAGAGGCAGTCCAACAGCAGCATAGCAACGAGGCGGTGGTGGGGACCACAACGACGGCGGTGACGAGGGCGGTGTGGCCTTGGAGTGAGGAAACAAGTGAGCCAGTGGTGGTGCTGAAGACGGAGACGGAGGTGCCGCTGCAAACGAGAAGGCGCTTCCCATCCTTTGAAAAAGCAGGAGCGGAAGAAACGTAGTTTAACCCTCCGCTTATCATGCTGCCGAAACGCTGCGTTCTGGGCGCTGCAAGTGGAACTGTGAGGGAGAAGGAAGAAAAGCGAAGGGAAGGTAGAAGAAGAGAAGAGAGACACACCACACTCTTATTAGGGTTTTTGCGCCCTGATTCCGATTTTAAGCAGGGTTTTAATTCATAGACCTTGCCTCTCCTATGTTTATTCTCTCTTATATATCATCTATAAATAAATTATTTTGTTTCTTTTTTTTTTCATATGCATCATCTATATATATTATATTTTTTATTTTTTTTAATAATTATCATCTATAAATAAATTATGTTTGAAAATATTCCTAAGTATATAAACATTTTTAATACCTTTTTTATCTAAAATAATATATACTTAACTAATATTTTTTAATTAAGAAGGGAATAGTTGAATTCAGAAAATTCAAGTATTATATAGTATCTGGTTTAATCAATTTATTGAGTAATAATTATTGATATTTTTTAAATGCTTTTTTAAACAGAGAATGTATTTTTTATTCAATTCTTTCACTTTATTACCAGGCACTTGGATATATTGAAAAGGAATTATTTCAACTTAATCAACAATCTCAAATTCGAGTTTTGGACTATAAATACTCTAATGAAAAAGTTTATCATCTTATTTGTTTATGTTAACTAATTGATTATCTCAAAATTATAAACACCAATAAACTAATATTGTTTTAAAGAATATTCTAAGAAATGAATTGTGATTTTTTTAGAGAATTTAAAATATTTTGTGGTAAAAATATGTTTCTAAGATTTTAGAAATAAAATAAAATTCTGAATATTAACAGAGATATTTAT
>Ga0123341_1001051_pt1 | contig 19739 bp, 11 predicted proteins | sample Turbeapinknodule_FD_89959 | JGI IMG/M metagenome (GOLD analysis project Ga0123341, IMG submission 89959) | Root nodule microbial communities of legume samples collected from Mexico - Turtle bean Mexico pink nodule | ecosystem: Host-associated > Plants > Roots > Nodule | place: Mexico: Nepantla...
ATATATAAATATCTGCATTTTTTATTTTTATCATTATTATATTTATATTTTTTTGTAAATAAAAAATAAGATAGAAACATTTTCTCTCATCAGCTATGAGTTTCAACATACAATTTTAATAATTATAATTAGTTATCGTACAAAATATATTAAACAAATACAAATTTATAACATAATGAACATAATTTTGATTTGTTACTAATGTAAAACTAAAACAAATGAATATAATGATATAAAGAAAAAGAAGAAGAATAAGATGTGAAACTTCAGTAACAAACCCTAAGAAAATATATATTTTCTAATCCCTTTCCTTATGGTTTACATTCATTTTCTTATGTTTCTTTTTCTTTTTATTTTTTATTCTCTTTTAGTCTCTTTTATCACACTTCTCTCAAAGTTTTGTTTTATATTGTGCTTTGAATTGAAAGGTGCTTTTCAAACCACCTTTCAATTCAAAGTTTTATTTAACTCATTCATTTCAAATAAATGTAGTGCACGTCTCTCAAATAGTTTCTTTCAAATTTAATGTTAACTTTTTTGTTTGTTTTAATTTTAAGTAATTATAAAATGACGAAATAAACAAAATAAAATAATAAGAAAACAGTTATATCTCTCCTATTCTCTGGCCTATTCGGAACACATTCATCTTACCAGTTGACACCCACATCAACAATGACATCAAGATAACTTTCTACCTGTGCAAAAATCTGAATGATTTGTATTTAAGTAGCAACTTGGGATATTATACTTATTTTTTGTTTCTCTATCTTCTTCTTATATTGATTGATCAGAATGAGGAGCATTAACAACTAAACAATCAGAATTTCTACATGTAGTTACCTGCTACGTGCTACTTGTTACTTGTTACCTGTTAGGGTGCTACCTACTACTTGCTACCTGTTACCTGTTACGTGATATTTGTTACCTGATATCTGATATCTGCTGATGTTACCTGCTATTAGGTACCAGCTACTTGCTACCTGCTACCTCTTACCTGCTATCTGCTACATGTTACTTGCTACTTGTTACCTACTACCTGATATCTGTTATCTACTACCTGCTACCTTTTGCCTCTTACCTATAATTTACTACCTGCTACCTGCTACTTGCTACCTACATCCATCTTTCCAGTCAACACCCACACCAACAATGACTTCAAGATAACTTTGTACCCCTACAAAATTCTGAATGATTTGTATTTAACAGTTTGAGATATTTTGCTTCTCTATATTCTACCTATATTGATTGATCATAATGAGGAACATTGACAATTAAACAATCATAATTTATACAACTTGTATTGTTGCTTGCTACCTGCTACTGCTACTTGTTATTGTTACCTGTTACCTGTTACATGCTACATGCTGCCAACTATCAGCTACCAGCTACCTCCTACCTACTACCTATTACATGTTACCTGTTATATGCTACCTATTATTTATTAGCTGTTATCTACTAACTGTTACTTATTATCTACTATTTGCTACCTGTTATTTGCTATCTACTATCTGCTACCTACTATTTACAACCTACTACATGCTATATGCTATTTGCTATCTATTATCTGCTACCTACTATTATCTGCTACCTATTAATTGCTTGGTACCTGTTGCCTGCTACCTGTTACTTGGAATGTGTTACCCGCTGCTTGTTACTTGCTACCTACTACCTACTACTTGCTACATGCTACTTGCTACCTGCTACCTGCTACTTGTTACATGCTACTACCAGTTACCTGTTGTCTGCTACTTAAAACGTGTTATCTGCTACTTGCTACCTGTTATTTGTTACTTGTTACTTGTTTCCTATTACTTGTTACCTAATACTTGTTACTTGCTACATGTTATTTGCTACATGTTACCCGCTACCTTTTATCTACTACATGTTATCTGCTTCCTGTTACTTGCTACCTGTTACCTAATACCTGTCACTTATTACCTGTTACTTGTTACCTGCTACCTGTTACTTGTTACCTATTATCTGCTACCTTTTACTTGCTACTTATTACTCGTTATTTGTTAGTTGTTATCTGTTACATGTTACCTGCTACCTATTATTGTTAATTGCTACATATTACCTGCTACATGCTATGTTACACTATGTTACATGTTTAATAAATTGTTTCACGTTTAAATAAATTTTTTCGTTCCATGTTTGACAAACTATTATACATTTAAAATTTAAAATTGATAACTACTTTTTATGAATTGACAGTATATTAATATTAAAAATAAAATAAAAAAATGTTTTCAATTAATGATAAGAAAAATTAGTTATTTAGTAAATACTTAAAAAAATAGAAAATAATTGAAATATCCAAAATAAAACAATAAAATAAAATATTAATAAAGATAAAATAGAAATAACTTTATGTACATAAAAACAATTATAATGAAAAATTACCTTTATATATAGGCATTATCTAAATTATTTTCTAATTTAGAAAAAATATGTGAGAACACAAAAAGAAACACTAGAAAAAAAAATCCAAAATGACAAAGGATACAATTTTTCAACAATTAAAACTCCTAAATGCTATGATAAAATTAAATTATTTTGAGTAAAAATATATACCCACCATTACCAATATGACTATAAAAAAAATTCAGTAAATGCACACAATGCATATAAATGCACACAATGCACACAATGCATATAAATGCACACAATGCACACAAAATAGTTATTGTTGGAAACAATATTACTTTCGCTTTTACCTCCAATAGACAATGTAATCATTAAAAATCTATACTTGTTACAATTCTAGGTAGCACAAACAGAATCATTTTCCATGTGTTCTTCTCATGTTTTTTTGAAAAAAAAATTGAAAAAGAAAATTACTGAAAGAAGAAAGGTTTACACACGTGTCAAAAGCGGATGCTCTTTCATTCAACTTCTCTCAAAGGTGGACACGTGTCAAAAGCGAATGCTCTTTTATTTAGTTGAGATCAAATTCAAAAATCGACCCAATTCCTCTTCTCCCCAATGTTTTCCTTTGCTGCCAAAATTAGGGTTTTGTATTAGGGTTTCAGATTTCTTCTATTGGCACTGCCTTCCATTTTCCATTTGCAGGTTCGTATTGTTGCTTTGTGTTTTCTTTTGCTCGCACTGTATTTGGTCTTTCGTTTCTAGTTTTCTTTTGCTTCTTGTTTTGTTCTGCTAACACTGCATTCTATTTTGCATTATATTTGAAATGTGCATTTGATCTCTCTATTTTGTTCCAGTTTTCTTCCTCATATGGCTTTGAGAAGGTATTTCTCTTTTCGTTTATTTTCTTCTGCATATGGCTTTCATTCTGTTCATCACATTTCATTCTCACTTTACTTTGGGCTTGTAGTTTTTTGCATTTGATATAAGAAAAGCTATTATGTTCATCTCATTTTGTTTCCAGTTTTGCGCATTTGATCCGACTTTGAGAAGGTAATTTTGTTTCTATTTGTTTATTATTATTTTTTTAATTTATTATTATCATTATTTTTTTATATTATTATTATTATTATTATTATTATTATTATTATTATTATTATTATTCCACCTAAGTGGTTACTCTTCAGATATTTATAGTTTGTTTCGAATTCCATAGTCATTAATTAAGTGCAATGATGATTTCTCATTGCTATCTTCATTCTGATTGTACATGCACTCTGCACATCTCATTGATATCTTCTTTCTGATGATACATCTCATTTAAACCTATTCTTTTCCTTTGATGAGTTTTTTGTTTTGCAATCTAATCCCTAATTATTTTGTTCTTTTGGAGCGTTCTATTATGGCAAACTACGTCCACACATCTTGCCTTTGTTCACAAGGAAGGCCATGCAACCAAATAGGTTTGTTTGTATTTCCTTTTTTAATTTTTTTCGATGCATATTTTTGTCCTTTATCTTTTCATTAAGTTCTCTACATGCTAATATATTTTGCTTCTCAATAGTTTGTTTCTTGGGTTTTGCTTGATTTTATTTGTCCTGTTTTGTATTTTTTCACTGTGCACACTTGTCATACATTTTGTGGTATTTTATCTATACTTCCCTGCATGTTAATATGTTTATCTTCTCAATAGTCTATTTCTTGGGTTTTGCCTGATTTTACTTTTCCTATTTTGTATTTTTCCACAATGCACACTTCTTATACATTTTGTGGTATTTTATCTACAGTTCTCATCTTAATATGTTTCCTTTCTCAATAGTCTATTTTTTGGGTTTTGTCTGATTTTACTTTTCCTGTTTTGTATTTTTCCACTGTGCACACTTCTCATACATTTTGTGGTATTTTATCTACACTTCTCTGCATGTTAATATCTTTTCCTTCTCAATAGTATGTTTCTTGGGTTTTGCCATATTTTATTTTTGTTGTTCTGTATTTTTTCAATGTGCACACTTCTCATTCATTTTTTGGTGTTTTTTTTTCACACTTCTCTGCATGTTAATATTTTCTCCTTCTCAATAGTCTATTTATTTGGTTTTGGCTGATTTTATTTTTCCTGATTTTTGGGTTTTTCTGTTTTAGTACCAACTTTTCCGAATTTGGATGACACTATTCATGATGGAATCTAAGGGAAAGTTCCACCCAATGCACATCTTAGACGTGATATGCTTTCTTTTATTTCTTTTTAATTTCATATTACTGTTAATGAAGATGTAACATGTTTTTTGTTTTTGTAAAGGATCATGCTTTAGTTGATTAGGCCTTTGCCATAGAGTTTGACAATGAACTTTGTCATACTTAATTTTTGGTGGATGACGATAACAATAGACACATTGTTAAGTGCAATATGGATTTGGTTCGGCTTGAGCTGTCTGGAAGGTGGTCGATATACAAGAATTTTATGGCCTTCGCGGAAATCACGATGTATATTTTTATTATGTAGGAAATAGCTGTTTTAAGTTTATTGTGTTTAAGGGAAAATCAAATTATGCATCTGTATACAAATTTTATGAACGTATCCATAATCGTGACCCACTCATTCATGGTCCGTATGTTCATTTTACTATCATACTATCACGCTATCAGTGCAATTCAAACCACCTGATAAATTTTCTTTTCATAATATCTTTACTTTATATTACTTCATTCAATTATTTATACACGTGTTTGTTTGCAGGATCTTCTTATTGCATTTGCCAGCTACATTCGGGAAAGCAATTTAAAGTATACTCACCTGCATGGACCTAAAAGTGAAGTAAAGTGCAAAATTCTCATAAGGACACCTCCCAAACCTTCTGTTAAATTTAGTTATGGATGGAGAGAGTTTTGTCAGATCCATGCACTTCGTGAAGGTGATAAGTTGATATTTGAGGCTAATAGTGATGTATCCCCGATGGATATAAGGGTGTTGTTAGCACTTTAAAACAATGTAATTTTTAATGTAATTTGCCAAGCACATCTTTTTTGTGAATTTAATGTTTTGCTTATTTTAAACAATGTTCTGCTTATTTTAATAGTACAAGTTTAGTTTTGTTTTCTTATGTTATGTTTCATTTTAAATATTACGTTACAAGTTTCACATACATATTAATTTAAAAGTATTTTAAGGACTTATTGTTACAAATTAAAATTAATATAATATACATATAAAATTAATATAATATACATAATAATTTAAAAGTATTTTTAGGACTTACTGTTACAAATTAAAATTAATATAGTGTATATTTTTAAGAATACTTTAACGTATAAATTGTTGAAATTATTTAATTATCTTCTGATTATTTGTTATATTAAGTAGGACATTATAATATTTATACAAATGTTATATTAAGTAATTTAGTATTTGTATTTATTAAGTAATTTATGATTTATATTTGTTTAGAAATTTGAATAATTTACAAAATCTATTTATTTGAGTAGAATGTCAATATAATGTGGACTTAAAAAAAATGTACTGCAGCTTAAAGTTTGAATGCCTATATATAACAATGTAGGAAATGTAACCTAAGTATAAAGTATAATTCTAAATGCACGTTATAGGGTGTTGTCTAAAATTAATAATTCCATACCAAAAATGTGTGTTGTAGGCAATATGTATTCAGAGCATTCAACCAAGGTTCACAATTCAAGAAGATCAATTCCCTAGATTAAAAAATGTGTTTTCATATTACCCGAATGGTGTTCCAATTGGTTTGACCAAATTTTGTTGACAATGTTGAAATAAGCAAGTTTTTGAATGATGTTAACAAAAATGTTTGCTGCAATTTAAACTCACACTCATAAAAAAATTGAAAGTGAATTATGGAAATTCACGTGGCACCAAATAGAAACTTCATTATGGAAAGTATCACAAAAACAACACTAACTTTGACTTGATTTATAACATTGTTTGAATGGGGTTTGTATTATGACAACAATACACATTGATAAATGTTTTATGCAATAGTGTATAAAGTTGAAGAAGCCATCCCAAATGTGTCAAAAGTATGTGCAGAATTATTGTTTCCTGCAATTGAATCCCACACTTAAAAAAATTTGTTCTATAGTTGTATGAAGTTCATAATTGCATCCAGAAATCTATATCATAGGGTGTTGTAGGCAAGATGTGTTTACAACAGTCAACCCAGTCTTCCAATTCAAAGTTCAGTTTCAATTGAAAGGTGCTCCAATTGTTCTGAGTAATGAAAAGTGAATGTACAATAAGAGCTTATATAAACACATAATATAATACAAAATGATGTTGCCAGAACTATCAATACAAATAAAAACTGATTGCATTTTGGCTGCATTTATAACATTGTTTATGCTTTTATGAGAGCAGTGCACATTGATCAATTGCACATCTGTATATAATGCAACCTGATGTTTTGCATGAAGTAAACCAATTGCCAAAGCTGCAAATCCTATGAAGTTTTGAGTGATAGAGCAAAAGGTCTGGTTTGGGCTTTCCCCAACGTTGTTGAAATTGACTGGTAAATAAAAAGTGGATTATGCGAAGTATCACAAAAACTGCACTAGTTTTGTCTGGATTCATAACATTGTTTGAATGAGGTTTAGGACAGTAGTGCACGTTAATCAATATTTTATGTAATAGTCTAAAAAGTATGTGCAAAATTGCTTTACTATATAACAAACTTATTGTAGGCAATGTGATGTAGCTATGAATTGTGTGCTCTAAAAAAGTTGTGCGTTTGGTTTACCTTAATTGTGTTAAAAGTTGGCTGACACATTCAAAGTTCAATATGGAAAGCGTAAGAAGAAGTGGATTTGAAGGTGTGCTCTATAGGTAGGCAATGTAGACACTATTTAAATGAACTTCAGTATTGTGCTCTCTAAGTAAAACTTTTTTCTCTATACATTATGTCTATATTGAAATTAGATCAAACAATCAATGTTTTAGATGACGTCAATTCAACAGAAGAGTCATGGAATGTGGTTGTTGGAGTCTTACGGTTATGGTGAGTGCAAGATTTCACCAAACAGAAAATCCCTTTTTCACTGGAGATGGTGCTACTGGATGAACAAGTAAGTTTTTCATAAAACTCTAACTTCTGATACACATATGTTTTATATGTGTTGCTTTTGAACATGATTTGATATGGGTTTTTTTTTCAGGGAGTACGAATCCATGCATTCGTGAGGAGGACACTTATATATAAATTCCAGAGTCAGATATGTAAAGGTCATGTGTATTCCATCCAATCGTTTAGTGCGACATCCAATTTAGGATCTTACAGAACAACCAAACATGCTTATAAGATTAACTTTCAATATGGAACGAAGGTCTGTTTAATGGCTAATGAAGTGGTACTACAAACTAAACCACATTACACAACTCTTTCACTACTTTTTGCTCCAGGCTTTGAATGTTTATGAAGAGATCATATCATCAGTTGTTTATGAAAATAGTGGTTTCTTCTTTCTATATGGTTATTGTGGAACTATAAAAACTTTTATGTGGAGAACGTTGTCTGTTGCAGTTAGATGTATAGGAAAGATTGTTTTGAATGTAGCATCAAGCGGAATCGCTTATTTACTGTTGCCTGGAGGGAAGACAACACATTATAGATTTTGCATTTCTATTATAATAAATGAAGAATCAACTTGCATTATACCTCAAGGAAGTCATCATGCTAGACTTTTGATTGAAACGAAATTGATTATTTGGGATGAAGCACCGATGATGAATCAAATGTGTTTTGAAGCCTTTGACAGAACTTTGAGAGATGTTATGAGAACAGTTAATGAAGGAAATAGTAAAAAACCTTTCAATGGGAAGATTGTGGTTTTAGGAGGTGATTTCAGATAAATATTGCCAGTTGTAAAAAAAAGGATCAAGATATGATGTTGTGAAGTCAACAATCAACTCTTCTCATTTGTGGCTAAGTTGTCGAGTCTTAAAACTTTCTCAGAACATGAGATTAAACAATGCAAAATCTAATGTAAGTGCAAACAATATCAAAGAATTTGTTGATTGGATCCTCAATATTGGAAATGACAGAATTGGTTTGAATGAAAATGGTGAGTGTGTAGTGGAAATTCCACATGATCTATTGATTGAGGCGACAAAAACACCTTTGTTGTCATTGGTGAATTTTGTTTATCCTAATTTGTTGACTGACATGACGTGTCCTGGGTACTTCGAGGATGGAGCAATACTTTGTCCGATAACTGAGTCAGTAGAGCAAGTGAATGATTTTATTTTATCTTTGTTAAGTGCTAAAGAAATAACTTATCTAAGCTCAGATACACCTTGCCAATCATATGAAGATCGGGAAATTGAAGGTGAATGGTTTACGTCTGAGTTCTTAAATGAGATAAAATGTTCAAGGATACCAAATCATGACCTTCATTTGAAAATTGGTGTGCCTATTATGCTTTTGAGAAATATTGATCAAGCCAATGGTCTTTGTAATGGAACAAGGTTGCAAGTTATTGATTTGAAGAAAAATGTTATTTGTGCAACAATCCTAACAAGATCAAATATTGGTGATAAAATCTTCATATCAAGAATGAATTTGATCCCTTTATATGCAGGTATGCCATTCAAATTCCAGAGAAGACAATTTCCAGTAGGTTATTTTTTTGCAATGACAATCAATAGAAACCAATGTCAATCATTGACCAAAGTTGGTTTATATCTTCCATGTCTAGTTTTTACACATAGACAATTATATATAGATATTTCTAGAGTTAGAACGAAAGAAGATTACATATTCTAATTCTTAATGAAGATGAAAATGTAACAAAAAAAAGAAAAAAAAAATGTTATTTACAGCTAAATTTTAACAATATTTGAAAACAGTACAATTATACGATAAACCTTAGTTATTTATGTGCCATTTCCGTGCATAACACGGGTTAAAGACTTAGAGAAACACCAATCAATGCTAAACTTGTTTTTAAAATACCAGTTGAATCTCACAGTGAACAATTTTTAGTGGTAATTTAAAAAACGTGCACTCGTGAAAATCACCATAAGAACAATTTTATTTAGTGCTTTCACACATAATTATTATGTGACTCTTTCCGCTTAAGGTAAACAATTTGATAAAATATTTTTATTTATTAGTAACTTTTTTAATTTACCCCTTTAAATAAATTATCCTACCCTAGTGCAAAATTATATAAACACATTGTACATAAAAGCAAAGTCTATACAAAGAAGACTCAAACTTAAAACCAAACAACACACTAAAAAAAAACTAATAACAACCTAAAGTAGCAACCATTAAACTAATAACAAAAAAAATAAATTGAGGAAAAAATAAATAAATAAAAATTATGTTTCTTAATTATTTATTTATAAAAATTATATTTTTTCATGGACATAACTAAACTGTCGACGTTAAAGTCATTAATATTGGCGTGTTGAAACTAATTAATTTATTGACTTGCATTTTCAAAACTTTGGAAAATTTAGTTATCAAATAAATTAAAATTATATTTATTTATTACATAACTAAAACCAAACGCATCGAAACAAGTTCATTAACCAAAACCACTCTTTGTGTTTAATTTATTGAAATGGAACAAACTGAAGTGATGAAGGAAGAGATATGCATGTTCTTTTTGTTATCCATATGATGTCATGTGATCCATCATATTTAATATGTATGAAACAAAAAGTTGTTCGAAATGATGTGTGCAAAAGCTCCTTTATTTCTTACAACAAAAGAGAAATCAGTAAACACATGATGCAAAATTCAAATTTAAAATATACAGTGGCTTTTCAAATTTCAAATTTGTTAACCCTCTTTTGTTCTTTTTAATCGAGACAAACATGGCAATGAACTTATAACTTGTGAAGTCGGTTAAAAGAAAGTGATAATGTTGGTACGAAGTCACCGCTTGCACGAGCAATAATCCACTGACGTAGCCTCCACCCGTTACCATACTCCACAGCGGAATTGCCCAACCAACATTCCCCACACCTGCAATCACGTGAACTCTGTTAAGGTTCACGCTTCGCACACCTCACTGAAAGCAGCAGTATACCGACGCAATGGCACGAATGGTAAATATGAAGCAATAAAGGGGCAATGTTTTCAAATTCAAATTCAGTTGGTTTTTCTTCCCATTCCGAAACTATATACCGCGTTGCAAAGAAGCCAGGTAGCTAGAAAAAGCGAGAAAAGTGCGGTCTCTTACCGCACGCACTACCACTGTCTCACTCCCTTACGCACCCGCTATAATCTCAACGTATCTTGTTAGATACGTTTTCACGGATCTAACGAAGTTCTCGCCATGAATCGCCACCACGATCCCAATCCGTTTGAGGAGGAAGAAGTCAATCCTTTCTCGGTAATTTAATCTCCTCATTCTCTCTCTCTCTCCATGTCTATATTTAGTTGTTTACAAGATTTCTCAAACGGATCCAACAGTTTTTTCGCTCTAAATTTCTGTTCCACGGTGTTAGTATAAAACATACAGCTGCTTAGGTGACTTGTTGTTTGATCTGGATCTGTCGTTGATTTGCGTCGTTATGTTTTCGTTTCGATTTTTTTGTTTGGCTGCGGACGCGGTTAACTGGAAAGAGTGTGGTCTGAATCGTAGCGTGTGTTCTGAATCTCACCGACATGAGAAATCGGTGCAGGACTTAGTGTAGATGTCTGTGGAGGACTTGGATCTGGAATTTTGTAGGTTTGTGTTTCGGTTACGGTGTTTTCGGATATGCTTAAATGAGTGAATCCGCGAATTGGAAAATGTGCGATGAATGAAATGGTTATCCGATGCTGAGCTGTTAGTTGTAGTACTGTGTTTTTATTCTTTGCAATGGCTCAATATCTGGAACATCCGTAATTGGAAAGGGTGAGTTAATTATTGGAATTAGCCAATAAGTGGTACTCTGGTTTGAAATGATTGATGTTGCTTATTCTCTTTTGTTTGCTCTGTTGTGCGCACAACTGAGTTGCTCAGGTTACTCCGCGTGCTAGTCTATTATTAGGACAAGCATAGTCTAGATGAAGTGTTGAGTTTGCTGAAGTCAAATGAAGAATTATAGTTTGGTAGAATTTGTACATGCTTCATCTGCTGTGTTAAGCATATTTTTTGTGAACCGTGAAGTCCCTCGGACCAATGTATCATAGAAGAAAATTTGTCGTGGGCTTGTAGATGTACTATTCAAATTCCAGTTATCTGAAAAGAATATAAGTTTTTTTTTTATAAAAAAAGAATATAAGTTTAATAACATCGTTATTGTGTATTTGTATATTAAAAAATATTGCTCTAAAGTGTGGTTGTGTGATAGATCTGGTGATTATTCATTTCATTTAGTTAGCAGGGTGCTATATGTTAGTTTGCTTTCACTTGCTACATTGCCTTAATGTAATGTTTATCGTTTACAACAGAATGTAACCGATGGCTTGATGTGGGCATGAGTTCAGAGTTAATTTAGCTGCATGTGTGTGTACACGAGATTTTTAACTAGTTGAAGACCTTGTAAATTCTGACGTGCTAACTTTAAAGTCTAATTTTAGAACACGTTTGTGAAATAACGTTGACATTATAATTGTCATCTCTTGTGCAGTTTTCTAGTTTTGAAAGACTTGACATTTGCTGCTTTATTGTTTGATTTAATTCACGGTGCGGGTTCTTTTTCATGCTATTGGTTCTTACAGAATGGTGCACGGAGTCCACCAGTAGCATCTGAACCACTGGGCTATGGTCAAAGACATGATGCTACAGTTGATATTCCTTTGGATACTACAAATGTAAATGGCATTGCTAATTCAGAGACTTTCTCTTAATACTGTAAGATTCTTTTTGGATGGGCTGATTTTATTCTCCATGATATTTTATAGGACTCGAAGAAAAAAGGTCAAGAGCTAGCAGCTTGGGAAGCAGATTTAAAACGGAGAGAGAAGGTAGATTTTACAATTAAGCATTATTTTTGTTGATATTAGTGGTATACCTATATTCTCTTAACTGATTGAATGTACAAGTCTTGCTCCTGCCACTGTTAATTTCAAGTTTACTTTTTGTTCATTTTGTGACCCTCTGAAAATGCATCTGTAGGAAATAAAAAAAAGAGAAGAGGCTGTTTCTAGAGGTGAATGACAAAACCCCACCATATTGGCCCTTCAATTGTCTATATTTATGCTGAGTCAATAACATAGTTTTCTTGTTTCAAAAATATGTTTATCAGCTGGTGTTCCTCTTGATGATAAGAATTGGCCTCCATTTTTCCCAATCATTCACCATGATATTGCCAATGAGATACCGGTTCATGCTCAGAGGCTGCAATATTTGGCCTTTGCAAGTTGGTTAGGTATGATTGCTTACATATTATCTATTTATTCATTACAAGAGTGGTGGATTACATGCATATTACTGGGAAATATAACTTACTCTAATGTGTCTTCTTTTATTTAGTATTTAGTAACTCCTTGTAGTTCTGTCAAATATAAGTGTTTTTCTCGTAATCAACTTTGGGCTATACTTAGATTATCTAATGACAGATAGTATAGAGTGAAAGAAAATTACCAACTTATTTAAACTCGAGATTATACTCTGGGAACACGATCTGTTTTTCTCTAATTTCCCTAATAAGTCGAGAATCCGACCTGTGAAACCCAACTTGTAATAGGCTGTCCATTCCTACATATTTGCAATTTTATGTGTTGATTGAAGCCATCTACAAATTTTGAATTCTTCCTGTAACCAGGATTTACAGGGTGCTATGAAATTGTGTAATCATGTAATTCTTCAATCTGAATCATGATTTTGACTACATTGAAAAATACTTTACTGTGAATTGGATATTTTGTAAATGATGGGAGGAAAATTTTCATTGCATAATGTGGGAAGTGAATGGGATGGTTAAGAAAAATAAATTAGTTCTTTACCACATCCCCCAAATTAGAGGGAAAAAAATAGCCATTGGAGGCCATGAACTCCATGATTTTTCATTTTATTCCTCTGCATTCTATTACTTTCCATCAGTCCAAACATATACTTAGTAGAAATAGAGGTGCTAGGTCAGTCTTTTGTATTGCGATCATCCAGAGCTTCATTAATAATTTTTTAAATTCATTCCTTGTTTATAGACACTTTTAACTTCATATAGACACAATTAACACAAACATCCCCTGTATGATTCCTTATTTTTTTTCCACGTCCTCCCCTCCTCCACTCCTTTATACTTATATGTATCTAATTATTTTTCTTCCATTTATTATGTGGTATCTTGGCAGGAATTGTTCTCTGCCTAGTTTTTAATGTAGTAGCTGTAACTGTCTGTTGGATCAGAGGCGGCGGTAAGCTCATTCTTCTAAACTTGGAATGGTTATAACTATCTAGTTTATTGATGTGATTTGGACCTTAATGCGAAGCTTACAATGTACAGGTGTTAAAATTTTTTTCCTTGCGGTGATATATGCTCTACTTGGTGTTCCCCTTTCGTATGTTCTTTGGTACAGACCTCTCTATCGTGCTATGAGGTAAGCTGTGTTGTTCCTTCTTAGTCCTTATCTTGACAAGCATATTAGCACCACCTAAGCACTAAACGGTTTAGGTGTAGTACAGTTGTTGTTAAAGGCAAAGAGAGACATCATAATTTAGTGTGTTTTTGTGAAAAATTGATTTCCCGGGATATAATTGCTTTGTTTTTAAAATCTGTCTCTGGATGCCGCTGGTATTAAAAAAGGGATTATTTCTCTCAAATAATCTGACTAGAATGAGCTGTTGATTGTGTGCAATGGTTCTTGATCATGATTATCTCTGATATGCAGGACGGATAGTGCACTGAAGTTTGGTTGGTTTTTCATGCTTTACTTGGTATGTTAATCTATATTACACTATACTTGCTTCACACTACCGATTTTGTGTCTTATTAATTCTTTTATTATTTTGGCTTGATGCAGCTTCATATTGCATTTTGCATATTTGCTGCAATCGCGCCTCCAGTTGTTTTTCATGGAAAATCATTGACGTAAGTCCTACAAATTGTATTACGCAGTTCACTTGAATTCATGAAGTTTTTTTTTTCTTTTATCTGGTTGCTATTGGGTGTGTGTACTTTTTGAATAAAGTATGGTTTAAAAGCCAAGTCACATGCCAAGGAGGGAAATTTTAAAAACTTGTGTTCCAAGACTTCACTGGTTTGTACTAGTCATAGACTCTTTCTTTGTATGATGGAGGAAGTTTGCTAAAATTGGATGTTTTGAAATCAAAAGTTTTTTTTCAGCTTATTTGGAAGAAATGCCCTTATACGGCTCATGAGTGTAATAGGATCTTGTAAGTTCTATGGAGGTTTGGACCACTTTTTCCATTATGTAGGCAAGCAATGGAACATCATAGTGTTTTTATATGTTTATTGGGATTTTGTAATATCATTCAAATTGAAGTGGGGAAGAAAAAACTGCTGGGCTCTAAAAAGGATCAAATTCTTCATAAATTTATCAAAAAGTTTTCTTCTGTCACCCTTTTCCTTAGTCGTATGTTTTAGTAATTGTATTAAAATTATACACGAATATATTTCTTTTTAGGTACATTTGAATTAATTCATTTAAAATTGCAGGGGCATCCTTGCTGCAATTGATGTCTTCTCAGACCATGTATTGGTTGGGGTAAGTTGTATTTTATGTACACATTTTGGCAACTATTTTTCTTGGTGGGTGAAATTGTTAGCTATGTTTTAGAATATCATAACTTAATATTAATGAGCCATGAGCATTTTATTTTCTAAGGTTGCAATTGATATATATGGTAAGTGTTTTGTTCAAATTATATTTTGCATAATGATTAGAAACATCTCTATTCATGCATTGCTCATTTCTTTTACCGAAAGGAATATTTGCTTACCAAATTTTAATATTAGGCATTTACATATGCGTAATATTAAGTAAATATACATGAAGGCTATTAAACTTCTCAAGTTGAATACGCCTTCTTCCCTTAGAATTATGATCTCGTGTACAATTTAATGGCACTAAGTGTCACGTGGAGTCGGAGAATATTGAAGTAATGAGGACCAGGATGTAAAATTTGCGGGAATTGGATATTTACTGAAATAGATTGAGTGCTGCTCAGCTTCAGTAAGACTTGGTAAAATCTGCGCTTGCTGTTGTATTATGTTTTCACACAACAGTTTAGATGCCGTGAACTATCAAAGGGCAGGTGGAAAAACATTTGGTCGCATTTATCAACTTGTTGAAGTAGCCGGAAAAATGAAAAATCCTATCCCTTTGATATTTTGAATGTCTGGTCTACAATGTAGGAAAAATCAAGTTTCTTATCCTTTTTCTCTGTGCTTGTTTGATGCAATCAATGTTTGTTTTGTAATCTTGCAGATTTTCTATTTGATTGGATTCGGTCTGTTTTGCTTGGAGGCTCTTCTAAGCTTATGGGTACTTCAGGTTAGGGACATCTTCACTGATTTGAATTCTTTTTCTTTTTTTCTATTCTTAAGAAATGGGCTAGATAATGGAAATCAAAATCTTCGGACTATTTTTTTGGAGAGGAGGGGGGTTGGTTGCTTTAGATGATGAACTAGTACCGTGGCACGTTGATTTTTACATGCATTTTAAATTTAATATTATATAATTTAAAATATATTCCTTTATATTATAATACATGTTTCATGCTCTCGTATTTTTCAAGCTAAGAATTAATCAAAATTTAGTAGTCTTAAATAACTTGCAACTAAATCATGTTCTCTTAAACTTAAACTTATTATTAGATTGAAAGTTTCTTCACATGTAGACTAAAACTTGTATTAATCCTATACTATGTAATACTTCACTCAAAACAAAATTGATGCAATATATATATATATATACACACACATACACATATTTTTTAAATTATTAAATTGTATTTTTAAATATATTAAATTGTGGACTATTTGATTACTATTTTATTCTTCAATTTTTATAAATTGATAAATAATTATAATTCAGAGGTTGCATTGATAAAATTTATTTATTTTTATAAAATTAATGATGTTGAAATAGTAAGTAAAATTACGTTAGTAATTTGCTCTCCATTTTTAATTTAAAACAGACGTTTGAATGTGAAATTTAATCAATAGTAAAGGTGATGTCACTTTCAAAATCAATGTTGTATACTCATCTTGCATTTTAATCAAACTTTACTTGAATTTTCTCAATGTATACAAGAAAGTTGAGGTCGAAGGATATTAAGAATGATGATAATAAAAGTGCTGTTTTACTGAAAAGGGACTAATATATCAGGAAAAAAACACATACATGATTTATGTTAGCAAATACATATTTTTTATATATTATTTATTTGTAAATTGTATGTAATACTTATCAATATCAATAGTGAGTTGCTGATTTCTGATGGTTCTTAACTCAAGAATCAATGTCAGTTATTATATTTGTAGGAGATATCAAGTATTGAAGAATATTGGTGATACAATCTAAATATTCTTAATCAATTACTTAAAGAAATTATGTTCACTTAATTTGATTAGTTTATGTATAAATATTTTCTCCTAAAAATGTAGATATTAATTTTTAAAATAAAATATATATATTTGAATATATAATCATTTTTAATAAAATGTTTTTATCGTCATTATTGTTATATTATCTATCCAAGAGTGACTGATTGTAGTGGAAGTGAACTATAACTTTATATATAACTTACTTTGAATGTCAAGAAATCAATCATCACAGAGAACCATTATTATTGGTTAGTCTCATGGCTGTGTTGTGTCTATAGACTCTCCATCAAATAGGGAGAAATATTGTCTTGAAATATTTATCTCAGTATGTAAACAACAATTATATTTTCCTATAAAGCTCAAATCTCTTACAAGGTAAAAATGAATGAAAGGTTACTAGGCAATTAAATTTTTTTTATTTTAGTGAAGAAATAGTTTGTAATTAATTTTTTTAGTGAAAGTATATAAATTAATTGTTTATTCATTTTTCTTCAACTTTTTTAGAGATATTAATTATATCAATTGAACTATCCTATTATAACTAAAGTTATTTATTCAATAATAAAATATAGATATGCTTTGAAAATGTTATATTATGCAGATATAAAATGTGTTTAAATAATTTCATTAATTTATAAAAAGTAGCGTGGGCATTTACTTTTGTTATTGCTAAATAAATGATAGATGACTGGAATGGCCTTGTTTAGTTTGGTTGGGGTGTGTGTGGCCTTGTTCAGTGTGACTTTGGGTGGTGGGTATGGGGGCTGTTGGTGAAAAGAGTATTAGTTATGATTTTAGTTCTATTCACTGGTTCAAAATTTTGATCTCCATGTTCTAAGATGAATTCATATTTTGTACTCGATTGAACTATGTCTTACAAGAGCTATCAAAAGGATGGATTGAGGGAGTATAAATGTGTAGTTTGATTATCATGGTGTTCTAAAAGGAGAATTTAAGAACTCCTAATGAGGGGAAAATAACGAGATTTGGGGATATACTTAAAACCAAACTGGAATATAAAATGGTTAACCTCTGTTTGTTCATCTAGTCTGGTTTTGAAACATTGGGGGGGTTACAATTTTTATTTCTTTTAACTGCGATCTCTGGCTATAACTAGGGACTATGCCAACAATTAGCTAAAGACAGTAGTAACTTCTTTTTCTGCATATTTTTACTTCAGCTTCATTGACTTGCCCATGAAGTGTGTATAACATGGTTGTTTCCTTTTCGTTTGTGTGCAGAAAATATACATGTATTTCCGGGGGCATAAGTGAGACTGTTCTCAGGATTTTGATCCGACGGCTTTGATAGTGTCTGTCACTTCCCAGTGTGGCTTAGCATATTCTTTTTGTGTATCCTCTTATTTTTCTCATACAATATCTTCGTGTGTGATATTGGTCGTGTTCTTTGTAGTGACCGTACCAGGGTTTAGCTTGTACTGTACTGTGTAATGTATTTCCCTCCAGTGAAAAAGAGAATTTAATTTCGATAGCTAGATATGTAGGGTATTTCCTGTGAAGTATTACTGTAGTTGTATTCCTGCACCTCTATCATTTCTTCCTCTGTCATCTCTTCATGCACTTCCATACTTTAGATGAAAAATCTATTTTATCATCAATGTAATAAAAAAATATTCCCAAGTCCCTGCACTCCCCTAAGTTTTTTCGTTGAATGAGAGCAGTCGTGAACTCTTTAGTGGGAGAACTTGTGGAAAAAACCATCTTTGATGGCATGAACCAGGTAAAATGTTTTACAATATGAACCAATAGAGACAGTAAGCTACAAAGATAAAGAGAACAAAATTAATATGAATTTGACAGAAAATAGTCCAAGAAATGTGGAATAGATGTTTAATATAGATTGAAAGGTAAATTTGTATTTTACATTCTAGAATTCGGAAGTCATGTTAATACTTATAAAAATTAGCTTTTGAGTCCTATAATTTAAGAGTTATTTTAAATTTAAAAAATAATTTTTGAATTATAAAATTTTAAAAGTTAAATTTATATTTTGAATTGTAAAATTTTCTGTATAACATACATCTGCCTTTTCGAATTCTACATTTGAAATTAAAAAAATTCTAATCAAATTTTATAATTCAGAATTCAACTTCAAAATTTTAGAATTTGAAAGCTATTATAACTTTTTCTAAGAAATTATTTCTGAATTCAGAAAGTGACTTAATTATAAAATCAGAATGCATATATACAAGTGTTAAGTATTCAATAATTATGGAGTGTTTTTGGACTCAATAATTATGGGGTGCAGACAAAATTAAGGAGTTGCAGAAAGAAATTTCACAAGCGCCATGAAAATGATAGCCCTCCATTAAAAAGGAAAAAGCACTCACATATTACGAATTGTCCGTTATTAATGCTTTCTATAGCTGTAAGATTACTGAAGTGATCGCAGTATCTGTTTTCACTTTCGTACTACTAATGGTGTGTTTGGGTATACACAGCAAGTAGTTGGATTCTTATCAGCATGCTTATATACCTTCCTATTGCTAGCTATAAACTGTTACATGTTTATTAAAACCTTCACTTGTCTGCTCTTTAAATTCATCCATGTTTTTTGTTACTAAAATTAGTGTTTTAGTTTTTACCATTATAGTAGGGTGAGTATTACCCTGATCAAATTCTATTTAGAATTTTGTTTCTCTATATTTAATTATTAAATCCATTTCATGTTCATTTTACAAATTATTTTTATGCAAACTACCATAATAAAAAAGGCTGTACCGGTAAAACTGAATAAGCAAGAAAGCTGGGATTTCTTTTTGCACCTATAATTTCAATTTGTTCCTTTATAAATATTAAAATTTCTATTTTGTCCTTCTAGTTATGAAAAAATTCACAAATCCAAAAAAAAAACTTATGGATTTGGATTGTTTTGGAAG
>Ga0123341_1001053_pt1 | contig 19722 bp, 13 predicted proteins | sample Turbeapinknodule_FD_89959 | JGI IMG/M metagenome (GOLD analysis project Ga0123341, IMG submission 89959) | Root nodule microbial communities of legume samples collected from Mexico - Turtle bean Mexico pink nodule | ecosystem: Host-associated > Plants > Roots > Nodule | place: Mexico: Nepantla...
AAAAGTATAATCTATAGATCTTATAATCTTTAGTAAATTTTAACATTCTTAAAATATATCAAGTTATTTTAAAAGTAATTTTAAGGGTCATTCTTTATTCTTAAGTTTTATTTTTTGAATTTAATGTTTTAAAAATGAGCTCACCTTTAATCTTTAACTAAAAATAAAATAAAAGTTTAAGATACAAAAATTTAAAACTATTTTTAAAATAATCTAATTTCTCCACTTAAAAAAAGGTTTGAAAATATATTACTATACACTTATCAGACTGTGTTAAAAAACCAATATCTCTTCCTGCCAGATCAACACAACAGTTAACAGCAGAAAAGAAAAGAAAAAGTAACATGATAATAGATTCTGTCTTTCATAGTTTTGCCCCCATTTTACTTGCAGTATTTTTTCAGTTTTTACCATCATGTGTTGCATGATGCTGCAGAAATGATTATTTTGGTGTAAGATAAAAGGCCTTTTGACACTTTTTGACTTTGTTGCCTATTACCTATTGCCTATTGGGCATGGATGGAGAGTTTAGGTAAAGTCTCAGAGTTGGAGCAGATAATTGTATTGACAAAACTAAAATCACTGCATACATCTGCAAGCTGATCAATTCCACCTTTGCATAAGTGCTTCTCCAATAAGTTGCTTTCCAATGATGCTCCAAGATCCTCAACATGCTATTGCTACTACTCCTTATCCTACCTTCCATGCATGTTAAATCAACCCTACTTTTCTTCTTCCTTCATAATTAATATTAACATCAAGACCATCATATAAATAATACTAATATAACTAATAATTTCTTTTTGTTTCCACTGCACCAGACCCAACATTACACAGTGTTCTTCACCTTCACTGCTGTAACATGTTTACACTTCTGTAAATGAGGTAAAAACATACTTAAATGTTTTGACCTGAGAAATTAAAGGGTTAGTTTAGTTTTACAGCAATAAAAGCTTTTTATGCATTAAAAGTAAAACTAAATGACTATTAGTTTTTAAAAAATTATATTATTAAAATATAATTTTTAAAAAGTTAAAAAGTACTTTTAAGACTAAAAATGACTTATTTACATTAAAAGTTATTAATTGTAGAAATTATTAACTGTCATTTTCACATTAAAAAGGGAAAATAATTACAAGAGGGCAGCTGTAGTAAGGAACAGTGAAGGTAATCCTGATGTATTTTCACATTAATTTTTTTAACACAAAAAAAGAATGTCATATCACATTCACATGTGTACATAAATACTTAGACTAGATATAAAGAAATAATGTATAAATATTTATAAAGCAAAATGCTATCAACTGTGAAACCTTCTCCTCTCCCTTTTCTCTCCCTAGAAAAGATAAATCATCTGACATAGAAACACACTCTCTTTCTCCTCCTTAAAAAACACCCAAAAACAATGGCGCTTCTGTCTTCATTCTTTCAAGCATAGAAAGAGAAAAATAACAGTAACAGCACGACCAGAGTGCCTGCGCCGAAATTGCTACCCATTTTCCATCAACTTGGAAAAACACAACCCGACCCGTTTTTTTTTTTTCTTTTTTTAATCTCTAAAAGGAGGTGTGTTACACACTGTTTTCTTGTCTGCTCCGTGTGAAAAAGGACTACCTACGCTTGTAACTGTGGTCGTTTTCAGTTGCAAGTTTGTTTCAGTTTTTTATATTCTGTAGGGAGCGTGGTGTGTTGATTCAGAGTTCATTTTGTGTTTTTTTATCTGGCTTTGCCCGAGATCCGTTACCCTTTTGGATTTGTAGCTTCTTTAACTGAGATCTGTTTGTTTTTGGAGTTTCTTTTCTTGTATGGTTTCTGGGCTGTGCTTGGTTTTTTGAGTTGTTGTCAATTTTATTGGTGATATAAAAAGAGAAGAAAAAAGGATACTGGTGGGTTACTTGCTGTTGGTGCTTCAAGCTTTGTAGGATGAAGTGTTTGGTTGAAGATTGGAACTTGGGGTTGTGGGGGTTGAAGAGGATTGGTAGCGAATGAAGGGTAGGAGTAGAATAAGTGCGTATTGTAGTGAGACTGGTATTGGATGAGAGTTGAAACTGTGGGGATTTCAGAGTTTATTAGCATGTCTCTTTGATGGTTGAAGGAATTTTGTATTTTGGGTGGTTGAGTTTTGTTTAGATTCAAATTTGTTTTGGTTGGTGAAGTAGTAAAGGTAAAAGAAGAATGATATTGTGGAGTAAGAAAGAAGAGAAAAAAGGGATTGTTATTTGGTTCTGGGTGAAGGTTGTAGGAATTTTATAGCTCCTAAATTGGTCTATTTAAAAGTGTGCTTAAAATCATTGATTTTGGGACTGGGTCAAGGTTTGAAATTGCTGAAACTTTACTGAAATGAAACTTTCATCAGCAGGATTTAGTACTCCACCCCAGGAAGGTACGTTTTGTGGTCTTTGTTGGATTATGTTTTTCTTCCATTTCCTCTCTCCTTGTATTCTCCATTTCTATTTTTGGGGAGCTAGTTGTTTCTTCCCGGTTCCTGTGGAATTTGTGCTCAATACATACAGTTTTATGTCTAACATGGTGGCGGGACTCCCTTGATTTTTTTGAGGTGGTGATTTGGAGAATTTCTCCCTTGTAGCTACAGTTTATCTTCTTTCTGATGTAGCTAAGAGATCAGAGAAGGGATTCGGTTTTCGTTTGATATTTTGAGATCTTGGCTCTGTCAACAACGTGCCAAAATCCATTTTGTCCTTTGAGGCATTTAGGGGGCAGTAATGAGCTTTAACTGCCATATTCATGACATTGGGATGGGTTTTTTGCAGGAGAAAAGCGAGTACTAGATTCAGAACTTTGGCATGCATGTGCTGGTCCACTTGTTTCTTTACCAGCTGTTGGAAGCCGTGTAGTATATTTTCCACAAGGTCACAGTGAACAGGTGAGTTGGATTATAGCATGCACAGAGAAATCCTTATGGGTGTTATCTGGATTTTCTGTTACTATGGTATGTTAAAGTAATAAAACGAATCTTCTGCCCGTGGACATGAAGATGCGGTTTTGGTTGCTTGTCTTCTAAATTGTGACTCAAATTGGTTCTTTTGCCTTGTCTCTTTGGTCCATATGACCCTGTGGGCTGCTAATCTAAGGGCTGGGTTACTTCTACACTTTCATAACAAAACTGGCTTTAGTCTTTCACTATAGTAACTCTTTTGTATACTAATGCTTAACTCACTCTTGAGAATAATTCTTTAGTCTTAAACTGTTGCAGTTTAATGAATTAGCTCTTAGAAATTAGAAATATAATATCTTCACCAACTACCCTGAGACTATCAGCACCTGAACCTTTTACATTTTATAACAGCTATGTTCTTTTTCTGCATAAGCTACACGCATAACCAGTATCGGAATTTTTCTGCTTAGGTTGCTGTGTCTACCAACAGGGAAGTGGATGGCCATATACCCAATTATCCAAGCTTACCACCACAGCTTATTTGTCAACTTCATAATGTGACTATGCATGTAAGGCTTATTTATTTATTTGTTCTTTTTACAGTAATAATCTTATTTATCTTGGTTTCCTTGTTTTAAAATTCTCCCAATGCTGATTTCTGCACTCTCTTTTTCTTTTAACTTTTGTTCATTTCTTTTGTATTCAGGCAGATACCGAGACTGATGAAGTATATGCACAGATGACTTTACAACCTCTGAGTCCTGTATGATTCTCTTTCTTAACTGATAACTTATTGTGTCGGTTTTATGTTTAGATTCTAATACAATCTTTTGACTATGGCCGTGTGTTCAGCAAGAGCAGAAAGAGGCATACCTTCCAGCAGAGTTGGGCACTCCAAGTAAACAGCCAACAAACTACTTTTGCAAAATTCTGACTGCCAGTGACACCAGCACTCATGGGGGATTTTCTGTTCCTCGTAGGGCAGCTGAAAAAGTTTTTCCTCCTTTGGTAAAATATTATAGCATTATGCTCTAAAACTTTTAACTTGTCCATAAAATCTCTGGATTTCTTAACTTTGTAATTTTGACCTACAGGACTTTTCACAACAGCCTCCTGCTCAAGAGTTAATTGCAAGGGATTTGCATGGTAACGAATGGAAATTCAGACATATCTTCCGAGGTGGGTTGTAAAATCTGATTTGTCTTGCGTCTTTTTCATTGCAAATGTAGGAGTTATTTTTTCTTTAAATAATTAATAAATTTTTACTTCAGTATGTTTCTTAGTGGGATAGGGTTTCTGTTGTATGTTTCTTGCCTGATGCTGAAAGTAAGTGCTCTTTCCATTTGTAATGTTTGAATTTGGTGTTTTTTTTTTCTGCAGGTCAGCCCAAAAGGCATCTACTTACAACTGGATGGAGTGTCTTTGTGAGTGCTAAAAGACTTGTTGCTGGCGATTCAGTTCTGTTTATCTGGTAAGTAATTTATTGCTCCTCTCGTTCCAAATTTTTTATCATGTGTGTTGAAATGGCCTTTGGCAGTAATATTTGGTTGGTTAATTTGTCTCCTTGAACCAAGCCATATGATTTGTATGTCATTTGGCCATTCAAAAGAATATAGGAAAATCTTTTTATTGATGTGTTAGGAACTAAGAAATAAAGAGAGAAAGAAAAAGAAAGATTTTTATTGAATAGAATGATAAGAACAATAGGAGAGCACTCTCTCCTCCAAGGCTTTCCCCTTCACAAAGAGCTTCAATCTACAAAATTAACATCCTTTTCTCGTCTCCTTCTTCCCCTATTTATATATCTAACGAACACCTCAACTAACTAACTCATTAATATTATAATTCTTAACTAATTTTTCTTTTCCTTATATCCTAACAATATGCTCCTCCTAAAATAAGCTTTATCCCATGGCTCATCTTCATCACCATGATCTTCGTCTGCCCTTCCTGAAAGCATTGTGATACTTTCCTGCCATAGGAGGGAAACCCACTGGCAACTGCTAGCAAATTCAAGGTTTGGGTTGTGGTGGGGATGAGGGTGGATTTTGTATAACAGCCTCTGAACCTGCCTTCTGCTTTGACTCCATTACCAAGCTGTCATCCATAGATGCAGTGAAGTTTATGCTTGCCCAGTAAGTTGAAATTTCAATCTTCCAATGCCATTGATGTTCCAACCACCTTCATTATCAAATCTGGGTCCAACAACTTACTGATCCATATTATGGAAATCTGAATTTGGTAAAAAAATGATGCTTGGTTCCCCTCTTCAACTTCCTTATCGGTTGACTATACAATTGGGTTATCAAGAAACTGATCTGTACAGCCCATAATTTTCACTCTATTTATTGATGCATTCACTTCTTCCTCCATTTAATCTTTGTTTCTCTTGCTAATCTCATTTCATTTGTGGTTTCTCATGCTCTACAAAGGGTGTGATTCTTGATTACTGAACCTTCTTTACTTCTACCTTCTGATTTCAAGAATGGCAATGGATTACCATCACACTTAAAACTGCTACTCTTTGAATCAGTTTCCCCTTCTATATACTTCCATCAATGGTGGGTAGTTCCACCTGTCTTGTCCTAGAACTTGCCTCTGCTTCAATGCATTTTGACCCACTTCCCTCAATGCTATTTTTTGTCTTGCTCAACATCTTGTGCAGCAATGGTTTGAGCTCTAAATGGTTGGTTCTCTCTTTCAAGGACATTGGAGAAGTCTCCATTTCTTTGCTGCAAGATTCCATCTCAGTTTGCTCTTGTGCTTCATGGCAGTCAATCTTTCAAAAATGTGGCTGCAATAGCTATCTTTGAATCTTTTCATCAAATCTGTGGAAAATGCTTCTCAATCTGAATCTGGGTTGTCTTGACACCAATCATAGAACCAAAGCATTACCATGCCATCCATGCTCATGAATACAATGCATCTTATCAAATGAATGAATATCTTGCACGTCAAAGATTTTTTCAGCCCTTGCAATCCAACCAATTGGATCTGGCCCCACAAAGGCTGGCAGCTTCCATGTGACCCAAATTTGTGCTTCCTCCATCTCTAACACTGGCTCTCCCTCGAAGATCTGGCAGGCCAAACCAATTTGTTAGGAACCAAGAATTGAAAACATAAAGAAAAGAATTTTTTTTTTATTGAATAGAACAAGAAACAAGAGAGCAATCTATCATTGAAGGGTTTTGCCTTCAGAAAGAGCTAATCCCAATCTACAAAATTAACATCCTTTTCTCTCCTCTCTTCCTTCTCCTATTTATATCTAACTAATACCTCGAGTAACTAACTTAATATTCTAACTATCTTAACTAATTTCTGTTCTCCTTAACTTATATCCTAATAACATGTTTCATGTGTTGTAATATTTAATCAGTTTCTATTTTGACCCAGGGATCCTTAATTGGGTTTCCATTGACGTATGGTCTTCCTGATTATTGTGATGATTCAGGCTTTATGGGAGTTGTTGCTTCTTATTTCTTCCAGCCATTTGCTTTTTTATCCAGACTTGAATGATACTATGTTGAGCATGGTTACTTTTATTATTAATTATCTAACAATTGGTCTAATTAAAGTGTATTTTCTTCAACAGGAATGAAAAGAATCAATTGCTTCTTGGCATTCGGCGTGCTAATCGTCCTCAACCTGTGATGCCGTCATCAGTCTTGTCAAGTGATAGCATGCACTTGGGGCTTCTTGCTGCAGCAGCTCATGCAGCTGCGACTAATAGTCGTTTCACCATCTTTTATAACCCACGGTACAACTGCCATACATTTGTAGACTTTCATGTTGTGATATATTTACTTAAATTGACAATTTTTTTCTTTTGAATTCAGAGCTAGCCCATCAGAATTTGTCATACCTTTAGCAAAGTATGTTAAAGCTGTATACCATACTCGAGTTTCAGTCGGCATGCGCTTCAGGATGCTGTTTGAAACAGAGGAATCCGGTGTTCGTCGGTATGTTTTTATAACTCATTGAAAATGATAGTGGACCTGTAAGAAATCATATAGGGTTTAAATTTGAAAATTTTCAATACGCATAAGCTGCAACCTGTATTTGTAATTCTTGGCTTGTTTTGAATGATGACTATGATTTTCTCTTTTGATGAGCTTTTAGTTGGTCATACTTTTGTATACATATAATTGGGGAGCCAAATATTCTACAAGGCTGGGAGCTATAGAAAACATTAATCTGGTCACTGCATTTATGTCGTAAATATTAGATTAATGAATTTCATTATGTGCTTATTCTGATAAAGAATTTAATGTGGAGCTTTATTCTAACTGTTGCTATGTGCATAAGATTTTCTCTAAAATAAGTTGAAATTCATATATTGTTTCCAATGACATGAAATATAGGTGAATGGCGTTATAAAGTATGATTTTTTATTGACACTTGAATCAAATGCAGCGGACACATTTTTAATTCATTTATCTAGAGATGGTGTAAATCAATTGCTTTGGCATCACTTGGCCTTCTTTTTATTTTTATCACTGATGGTCTATAATTTGTTACAATGAGATGAAATGGAAACATGAATACAAATGAAATGAATGATTATTTTGACCCTCAATAATACTGTATTATGTATAAAGTTGTTAAAATAAATTCTGATTGACATTGATATGGTCAGTCAGTTCGTAGAGTTGGTGTTCATATGTTTGTACCACTAATTTGTATATGTATCTATATGTTCATGCAGATACATGGGCACAATAACTGGCATTAGTGACCTGGATTCTGTTCGGTGGCCAAATTCCCATTGGCGCTCAGTCAAGGTTTAAATTTGAGATATCTCATTTATGTGATATAGTTATATTAGAAAGATTAATAATATCTTGCTTAGGAAACAGTTTCTGTCTCATTAAGGGTTGAGGAAGGATTTTAAAAATGGTTTTGACTTGAGATGCAGGTTGGCTGGGATGAATCCACAGCAGGAGAGAGGCAACCCCGGGTGTCTCTATGGGAAATTGAGCCATTAACAACATTTCCAATGTATCCTTCTCCATTTCCCCTTAGACTCAAGAGACCATGGCCTCCAGGACTGCCTTCTTTCCATGGTATGCTTGCTAAATTTGAGCTGAAAATATTAATGAACTATGTGATGACCTGATCTATGTTCAACTTAAAAAGCAGTTTTACATTTCTAAGTCAATTTCATTTATGCATCAACGTATTGACTCTCCCCTATGGATCGTAGCAGGCATGAAGGATGATGATTTTGGTATAAATTCTTCACTGATGTGGCTTCGAGACACTGAGAGAGGTCTTCCATCTCTTAATTTTCCGGGGGTTGGTGTTAGTCCTTGGATGCAGCCAAGGCTTGATCCCTCAATGATGAATTATCAAACAGACGTGTACCAAGCTATGGCTGCCGCTGCACTTCAGGATATGTGGACTTCAGATCCTTCTAAACAACATCCTACTTCCTTACTTCAATTTCAGCAACCACAGAACTTCCTGAATAGGAGTTCTCCCTTAGTGCAGACTCAAATCTTGCAGCAGTCTCAATCTCAGCAGTCTTTTCCAAATAGTCAAGAAATACCTCATCCATCTCAATCTCAGGCTCAAACTCATTTTCAGCAGCATTTGCAGCATCAGCATTCATTCAATAATCAGAATCAGCATCATCTTCTACAGCAGCAACAATCACAACAACCACAGCAGCAACAACAGCAACTGCAGCAGCAACAAGTGGTTGATCATCAGCAGATTTCAAATGCTGTCTCTACGATGTCTCAGTTTGTTTCAGCACCTCAATCTCAATCGCCACCCATGCAAGCTATCTCTTCACTGGGACATCAGCAGAGTTTTTCTGATTCAAACGGAAACCCTGTGACTAATGCTATTGTTTCTCCCCTGCATAGTATTTTGGGTTCATTTTCCCAGGATGAAACATCTCACCTTCTCAATCTTCCTAGAACCTCTTGGGTTCCTGTTCAACCTTCAACTGCATGGCCACCCTCCAAACGTGTTGCAGTGGATCCTCTCTTTTCTTCTGGGGCATCTCAATGTGTTCTGCCTCAAGTGGAGCAGTTAGGGCAACCACAGAGTACCATGGCTCAAAATGCAATTACATTGCCACCCTTTCCTAGTAGGGAGTGTGCTATAGAAGGAAGCACTGATCCGCAAAATCATCTTTTGTTTGGAGTAAATATAGAGCCCTCATCACTGCTAATGCATAATGGGTTGTCAAGCCTCAAGGGAGTTAGCAGTAACAGCGGCCCACCAACTATACCTTTTCAATCATCTAATTACCTGAACACCACAGGCACTGATTCTTCAATGAATCCTGGAATGACACACAATATTGGTGAAGCGGGCTTCCTGCAAACCCCAGAAAATGGAGGGCAAGGAAACCCATCGATCAAAACCTTTGTGAAGGTGAGCTTTTCCAGTGGATGTATTTTCTTTCAAATTAAATGTTCTATTTTTTTCTCATTGCTATGTTTTTGTGATTCACAATAAAAGTGGCCAATTAATAGTCTTGATTTTTATGCCGCATACATAATTTTGACAGGTTTACAAGTCAGGGTCCTTTGGAAGATCATTGGATATCACAAAATTCACCAACTACCATGAGCTACGCGGTGAGCTTGCTCGCATGTTTGGCCTTGAAGGTGAGTTGGAGGACCCTGTGAGATCAGGCTGGCAGCTTGTATTCGTTGACCAAGAGAATGATGTTCTTCTCCTCGGTGATGGCCCATGGCCGTAAGTATTCTTGGTTTCTTTTCTTTCTAAATGAAATCCCATAGCACTTCAGAATATCTGCTTAGACAATCTTCATTGTCTACCATCTGTTCTTATCCTTAAAGTGGTGGTGGTAGCTTGTATATTCTGGATTTCATTTCTCTCTTTAGCTTTTGTAAAGCAAATGAAATGACCAATTCACCAGGTTTCTCTTCTCACATATTTAATTTCATACATGGTCTTTTGGTGTAACAGGGAATTTGTAAATAGTGTAGGGTGCATCAAGATACTTTCCCCTCAGGAAGTGCAGCAAATGGGCAACAATGGCCTTGAGCTTCTTAACTCAGTCCCAATTCAGAGGCTCTCTAGTGGCGTGTGTGATGACTATGCAGGCCATGAGGACCCAAGAAGTATAAGCACTGGGATAACAACTGTGGGTTCTTTAAACTACTGAATGATATGATAAATTAATACTATGAATCTCTTCTCTCACTTGTATTATTACTCCTTCTCCACCCTTTGTCAATGGTGGGAAGTACTACCTAGTTGTAGTTTATAGGCTACTTGTAAGCCTTTTGTTTTTGTTTTCATGCTTTTTATGCTTAGGACCGTTTATAAGCTAAACATGTAACTATATGGCATCTTGACAACTTGCTATCTACAATATATTGATTACTTGATCTTTTAGAAGCACAATCCCTATCTGGATAATTATTGTTACTTTTCTTGTACTGTTTACTTGTACTAGATCATTGGGGGCATGTATAATGTATTTAACCAAGAATTTACTTCACAACTGAAGATAATATTAGACTTCAATTGGTAAACCTTATCATACATGTAGATTAAGTGGTGGGTGATAGAGGAAATTGCAGTGTTGGACTTATTGATCGTTTTGACATCTAAACATTTTGGGAAAGGTTGATGTGACACTTAAAACATGAAGAGGACACCAAAACCATGTGATGTGTCTCTCTTAACATAAAAGGACGGTGAACAGATCACTTTGTGCTTCCATTAATGTGAAAGTGGCCTGTTTTGTATTCTTCTTGGTTTTGGCGATGCACCCTTTCACTTTAATTGTGATGGATTTGGTTCATGAATGGCAAAGCTGAAAGCTGTATATTTGTCCATTTCAAACTTGTTTATTCCTCCACTTACAAGTATTTGGTATCTAGAATCTGAAACCTAAAAGCATCCAAATTTTGTGCCACTACTAAGGTATCCTTTATATGAGAGCTTGACAATTTGTGTCTTAATGATGGTAGTTGGTTCATTGCAACCTTCAAATCACTTACCTAACTATGAGGGACACCATCACTACTAATTGCCACAGCTAAAGTTAACTCAATAAATCTTCACCTACAAAGTATAGTTTTGGTTAAAGATACATACTTAACTGATGGGAGGAGGCAAAGGAGAAAGACTATATGCACATATTGACTCTGTTTTCAGAAAGTTTTAAGCAAGTTAGTAATATTATTCATAATAACTAACTATTAAATGTTGTGGTAGGTTATAAACAAATTCTCAATTTCTCTAATAATTTCAGTGACTTGCCGTATACAAATCTGTGCATTGCCATTTTTAACATCCCGGGTGGATTAACTAGAAATGAAAAATTCACCTTAATTTTTTTTTTTAAATATGTTCTTACAATTTATTACCACTTCACTGGTAGAATGCTGGAAAAAAAATGAAGATAACAATTTTACACAATGACTGATCTTTTAAGGAGGGACGGGACCGTGATTTTTCAAATTTATATTGTTTTTAACAATTTTTCAATAATATTTTGAAATTTTGTTACCAAAAAGTTATCTATAAAATGTTTATTGGTGGGTTCATAATGATTTTAACTCGTTGTATAGACATAACACTTGTAAAGGAAAATAGACCCTAATCCATTCTAACTTATGTATTTTGTTCTTTAATAATATCAATAGTTATGATTAATACATATTTTCAAATTCATTTTTATGACTTTTATATTCTTACTATAGAAAAATATACAATATAACTATTTTTAATGACTATTTTGTTAAGGTGTTAGTATTATTTTAAGTTGTTCGGACTCACATGGAGAAGATAGTATCATATTTGTTGAGATTAACTTCTTATTTTTCGATGGGTGATTGTGAGACTGAGAAACTTGTTGCCTTTCACATTGAAAATACATTTTTCGAGTTTTAAAACATGTTGTCTTGGCATACCTTTAAGACCTTTATGAGATGTTGAGGATGATCTTTTGGGAGGGTCCATTAATCATGAATGTCATATTTTCTTCATTTGACAAAAGCATTCTAATCAAATTGTACCCTGAATACGAGTATAAAAATTTGTTAAGCTCATAGCCAATCATGTTATCTACAAGTTGATCTATGTTCGACAAGGGATACATGTCATTTTGGCATGCTTTATTCAAATTTATGTAATTAGTTCACATCTTCCAATTGTCGTTAGATTATTTTACTATGATTATATTGGCGAGCCATGTGATGTAAGCGACCTCTTTGATAAAATATGATTTCATTAACTTATTAACTTATTGATTGACCATATGATGACATTCTTCCCCGAGCACTATTTTTCTATGACTTATGGTTTTGCTTGGGGTGGAATGGCAAGTTTATGACACATAAAGTCGGGATCAGTCCCTGTCATGTCTATTGTGAATGTGTAGTTGGCTCTAGAAAGGGGGATTGAACGGGGCCTGAATTCAAATCCCAAAATTGAAAGACAATACAAAAAAATGTCTGACAAGCAAAGAGAAGATAAAAGTAGACACAATTTTATACTGATTCACCCTACCACTTGGGTTATGTTCAGTTCCCTTAAGTAAATTGCTTAAAATCTTTTCACTAACACGGGTTGTAACACATTTCCATGAACAAGTATTTTACACATCTCTAGGTACACGAGTTTTAACACCTCTTCAGGAACGAGTATTTTACACCTCTCCAAGTAAAACAGTCTTAATCTCCCCCTAAGATCAAGACCTCTCAAAGAATTGAGAAAAACACTCTCAACAAAGAGAACAATGTAAACTCATAGGGTATAGTTGTGAAGGATTTACAAGGGTTTAACACTCTACCCAAATTACTAGATGCTCTATGAAGCAAATAGAATATGTACAACACAAAACTCTCACACAAACTTGTATATCATTTATGTATAATTTGTTTTGTGTGTTTTTTCTTCGCTTTCTATGTCTTTATATAGCTTTTAAAATGTGTTAGTTTGAAGCTTGCAATTTGCACTTCACCATATATCCGTTAATCGCTCCATATAGAAACTTCTAATTTGAATCATTTTTACGTGTCTTGAACGTGTGAGACACTTTTAAATGTTTTTATCTTTATCTAAATGTGTATGTTGAAGCAGTTGAAAGAAATAAATTAAATGTATTTTTGAGATGTGTTTGCAAATGTGATTACAGTCTAAATTTATAAACTATTTACAACCTAATTAAGAAAATAAATAATAGGTAATTAAAGCAAGAAATAATAGGTAATTAAAGTTATAAAAATCAAATCAAATCACTAAAAAATATCAAATATGTCCTAATAAATAGAGTGGAATTTGCACTAAATTATGAAATAATTATCTCCTATTTATGCAACACTCCCTCTCAAGCTAGTGAATGTATATCTATCATTCCAACTAGTAAGATCTTTGAATTGTTTAGTGGAAATTCCCTTAGTAAACATATCTGCCAATTGGAGTCTTGAAAGGATGTACTTGCTAGCTATAAGACCATTATCCAACTTCTCCTTAATGAAATATTGGTCTATTTCTACGTGCTTTGTTTGGTCATGTTGAACTGGATTGTGTGCAATACTGATCACGAACTTATTATCACACGCCAAACCCATAGGAGCTTCATATTTTATTTTGAGGTCACCGAGAAAGATCTTCATCCATAATAGTTCACAAACCCCTTGAGCCATGGCTTTAAATTCATGCACTTGATCTTGCAACTACATTTTGTTTCTTGCTCCTCCATGTCACCAGATTTCCACCCAAGAACATGCAATAGCCTGTGGTGGATCTCCTATGAATAGTTGATCCTGCATAGTCATCATCAATATATACTTTCATGGATAAGTTTTCTCCTTTTTTGAATAACAATCCTTTCCCTGAAAAGGCTTTTAAGTACTAAATAATTCTATTTACTTCCTACAAGTGTCTTTCTCTTGGATCATGCATGAATTGGCTAACCACACTAATTGCATAGGTTGTGTCTGGCCTAGTGTGTGATAGATAAATGAGTTTTCCCACAAGTCTTTGATAGTGTGTCTTCTCCACCTTTAGGTTTTCCTCATCATTCCCAATCCTATGATTTTGCTTTATTGGCACTTTAGTGGTCTTACAACCTAACTTACCAATCTCTTTCAGTAGATCAAGGATGTATTTCCTTTGAGAAATAAAGATTACATGTCTATTGTAAGCAACTTTTATCCCAAGGAAGTACTTCAGCTTCCCAAGATCCTTCATCTCAAATTGAGCAGCCAGTCTCTCCTTCAAAGTTTGTTTTTCAATCTCATCATCGCCTGCAATAATCATATCATCCACACAAACCAAAAGTAGAGTGAGTTTACCATCATAAGAATGTTTTATAAACAAAGTATGGTCACCTTGGCTTCGTCAGTACCCTAAAGATACCATAGCTTGAGTAAATCTTTCAAACCAAGTACAAAGTGATTTTTAAGACCATATAGGGTCTTCTTAAGCTTGCTCACCTTTTTCCCTTCATTAGTAGCACCATAACCAGGTAGAATCTCCAAGTATACTTCTTCCTCCAAGCTTCCATGCAAGAATGCATTTTTAACATCAAATTGATGCATCTCCCAACCAAAATGCGCTGACAGGGAGAGAATAATCTTGATTGTATTCATTTTTGTCACTCGAGCAAAAGTCTCCTCATAATTGATCTCATAGGTTTGAGTGTACCTTTTGCAACCAATCTTACATTATACCGATCTAGTATGTCACAAACTAATACTTAACTATGTATATCCACCTACAACCCATTACCTTCTTATCATGTGGTCTCTCTACAATCTCCCAAGTCTTGTTCCTTTCTAATGCACCCATTTCTTCATTCATGGTTCGAACCTAGTTCTCATCTTTTAAGGCTTCTTGTACTAGTGTGGGGATTTTGATAAAATTAATAGTTGAAAGAAAACTTCGGTGCTGCATAGAAAGTTTTTCTATAGACAGAAATTGGGATATAGGATATTTGGAACAAGATCTATTTTCTTTTCTCAAGGCAATAGGTAAATCATCTAGGTTAGGTTAAAAAATAATATTTAAGGTGTCCTCAAGAGTCTCACAGATAGGAGTTCTTACCTCTGGTTCGAACAATTGAAGTTGTTGTTCGACCAAGACGAGTTCTTGTTGCCTTCACTGATATTTTTTTCCAAAATATTTGTCCTCATTATTCTTATATGCTAATGATGCTGGCGCAAGATCTTTGTGATCCTCCCTAGGAGTTAAATCCTGAAACAAAGGAAGATGTGACAACTCAAGGACCTCAGCTTCTTGAATACTCTCCCTCTGAAACTGAGAACTAGGAAAGAAGGACTCTATTTCATGAAAGGTGACATCCATAGAAACATAGACTTTACGAATTTGAGGGTGATAACATCTGTACCCCTTTTGTTTGAGGCATAACCGATGAAGACACATTTGATGACCCGATGGTCTAACTTACCCCGATAAAGACTATAAACATGAAGAAAAATAGGACAACCAAAGATGTGACTCTGAAGACTAGTTATAATGGGACTAAAAGGATAGAATGTGTTCATAAGCTAAACAGGGCTAACACCCTCTAGAACCCAATAGGGTAATCTATTGATCAAATAAGTGGCAGTCAAGATTGTTTCCCCCTAGTAAGATCTAGAAACAGACGTTTGGAAGAGTAAAGCATTAGTAACCTCAACTAGATGATGATTTTTCCTTTCAGGAACCCCATTTTGTTGAGGAGTGTCCACAAAAGTTAATTCATGAACAAGTCCATTTTCCTTAAGGAACTTGGAAAGGTTTTGGTTCACATATTCTCTTTCATTATCATAATGCAATCTCTTAATTGGAATTTCAAATTGTGTTTGAACCATTTGGTAAAAATTTACAAACAAGTGAAAAATTTAGACTTATCTTTCATGAGGAATATCCAGGTAACTCAAGTACAATCATCAATAAATGAAACAAATCATTTTGCACCCGAGATATTACATATAGGTGAAGGTCCCCATACATATATATGTATAAGATCAAGAGGTTTAAAACTTCTATTATTATTGGGAAGGAAAGGTGTTCTATGATGTTTAACAAACTGACAAACATCACAATGAAAAGACTTAACCAATAATTTTGTAAATAAAACAAGAAATAAGAACTTTAGGGTACTAAAAGGAGGATGACCAAGACGTTTGTGTTGAAGCCATATCTAAGAGGATGACCAAGATTATGGGCCTACAGTTTAGCGCACTTTTTATTTTCTTCCTACTGTAAGTAATATAACATGCCCTGCTCTTTAGCAATTCCAATCGTCCTCCCCGTGGCAAGATTATGAAAAACACAATGAGAATGAAAAAATATCACTACACAATTTAAATCATGGGTAATATTATGAATAGACAAGAGGTTATTAGATAGTTTGGGAACATGAAGCACATTTTTTAAAGGAAAGGAAGGTTAGAGGTGGATGTTACCACAACCAGTAACGAGGGTATTGGAACCATTAGCAATAGTAATATGTTGGTTACTAGATAAATTGTAAGGATGAAAAATAAGAGGAATGAGGTGTCATATGATCAGTAACACCAGAGTCTATAATCCATATATTCTCAATACTAGAAACATTAAAGGATAGAGAAAAATAGCTAGAAGTCTTACTAAGAGAGTTCATGAGGGCTAAAAAACATTCCAACTCTTTTTTACTGAGATTTGGGACCTCCTCTGCTACTTGAGGGAAAAGTAGGGCTACCTCACTTTCAGAGTCAGACAATGCTTCATTAGCACGACTTTGTATGATACCTTTGAATCCTCTGGTACGTTCCAAGACCTTCTCCTTTCCATGAAGTTTTAACCACCTTTCCTTATTATGACCTGTCTTCTTACAATAACTACATCAGCGATCATCACAATTAGCCTTTGTGGGAGTCTTTTCAAATGAAGGGAATGGACCTCTCACAGGGCCCTTGCCAATAGTTAGAGCTGAACTATCAACAGAGTTGCCCCTATCCAATATATTGACCTCTGAGTTTCTTCCCCTCGTACAACGTGAAAACTTCTGAGAGAGAAGGGAATTTTTCCTTACCCACAATCTGAATCTGAATTGGATCAAATTTAGAGTTTATTCCATAAAGAAATTTAAATGTTCATACACTTTCAAGGAACTGTGCTAGTGTGATAGAGTCATATGTGATACTGATCTAATTTGATCCACAAACCATTCAACATACCATGGTAGTTTGTTACTGAAAGGCTCCCTTGGTTGGTATTGAAGATCTTGTTTTCTATCTTGTAACATGCTGCAATATCCTTTTTCATAGAGTACGTCTGACAAACATTTTCCCAAATCTCCTTAGCAATAGAGAAAAACATACAATTTCGGCTGATCTTCGGTGTCATAGAATGCCATAACCAAGTCATAATAAGAGAGTTTTCATTGTCTCAATCTTCATATTTAGGATCGGTATTGGTTGGAGGGTTCCCTTTTAGGTGATTCAATTTCTTCCTCCCTTTGAGGGTAGCACGAACCAACTGGGCCCATTGCAGGTAGTTCAGTCCATCAAGACAATAGTTTCTTTGCAACACCCCAGATCATTGGGGCTAAGAGGGGTTGTTTTTCAATCTGACATCGGTAAGAGTTGGCGGTAATGAGACAAAACCTATTGCGCTTTGTAGATCGAAAAAAAATCTGGTGGTGGTCTTGTTAAAAAAAGATGCGTTGGAAAATTTTTTTGGTGGCGATCAACGGTGGTAGCGGTGGTCAACAATGCAAGGTGGTGGTCAACAAAGAAAAAAAAGAGCATTTGTAGCAATGAAGGCTATGCAAAAATAATAATAATAATTGTAGCAATGAAGACTGCCCAGAAAAATAATTACAACAATGAAGACTATCCAGAAAAAAAAAATTGCAGAAGTAAAGTCTCCCAGATATACCATGTTGAAAGAAATAGATGAAATGCATTTTTGAGATGTCTTTACAAATATGATTATAATCTAAATTTATAGACTATTTATAACCTAATTAGGGAAAGAAATAATAGGTAATTAAAGCAAGAAACAATAGGTAATTAAAGTTATACAAATCAAATCAAATCAGATATCAAATTTGTCCTGATTAATAAAGAATGGAATTTGCACTTAATTACGGAATAATTATCTCCTAATTATGCAATAAAAGCTTTAACTCCAATTAACTTGAGTATTTTGTTCAAATTTGCATAGTTGTTATTTCTTCATGTAGTAAACACTTTATAATGCAACTTTAACTTTGATGCAATTTGTGCGTCTTAATCACATATTTAACCTTTTAAAAAGTTTATTTATCTGTATAAATTTGAACGTTGAAGTTTTAACACATTTGACCGAGACACACGCTGACGTGTCTTAGTCTACCTGGCCGAGCTGGCTGACACACCACACACGACCAGGCCGACCGACACGTATAACCATTAACGCTCAAACCAAGGTTAGTGAAGCTAAACTATCATTAAGAATTAGGTAATGCAACCCTAAGTGTGATTCATTCCACTAATCAGGCCCAATGAGGTAAGCCCATTAAAATAATATAAATAACACACATTTCAAGGAATAAGGTACATCATTTATTACTGTGCACCTACCCGAGTGCCGATCACCCACTTTACTGACTTGAGCGTCGGAGTGCCTTCTGCAGGTACCTCCCCCATTTGGCATTCACCCGAGACTGAGAGATGAAGGAGAAGCACGAAGGCGAGAAGGATCCAAGTGAAGCCCTAACAACATGCCCGACCGAAGGAGGAAGACAGAGATTTCAATAATTCTCTAAGTCCCATCTCCCTAGCAGGAACACTTTAGGTTTGATGTTTTCTTCACGTCTTTATCAATTAATATCATTGTTGCATTTTAGAGTCCTTCTTCTCTCATATATATTTGAACTTTGAAGTATTTCTTTGAAACTACACAAATCTTGTTTTACACTTTATCCTTTTACCATTAGACGTTTAAAGAGGAAACTTTTAATATAATCTTCCTACACGTCTTTTAAGTATTGTAAATTCTTCTAGACATGTTTTGAATATCATAATAAATAAATAATAATCATCATTTAAAGGCAGGGGTATCACTAAAACATAATATGTTAATTTTTAAAATTATCTAAATCTTTTATTCCAAAATTTCAATTGTAAATATACTTTCAAATACTTTCTAAGTTTGTGCAAATTGAAATTCAATTTATCAAAATTGAAAAATCCATTCAATATCAAAATATGTATCTCTGTTTTACAAACACTCTTCAACGTTTTTCAAAAACTTTCCATACTAATATAATTTTAGTGAAGCATATTAGTACTTGAAACACTTTGTGATATTCTTTTAAAATATATTTCCTTCAAAATTCGTTTAATCAAACATGATTCACACTTTTCATGATGCTCTATTTTCATTAAGAAATACAAAAAACTCTTTTCATACCAGGCTAATCAACACGTTTTGAATAAAACTGAGTTACATGAACTAATAACATCAAAAGGACTTTTAAAAATCATTCTTTCTGGAATCATTCCTACTTAATGTGAAAGAGTCTAAAATAAGTTAAAAATTGTTCTTAAAGTTTTTTTTGTGTGTGTAAATTATGTGATCAACACTTGTAAATTAGATCAAGAAATAGAAATCTTAATCTCTTTAGTTGTTTCTTGAATTAATTAGTTTTAAATGTGTGCACTCATTTTAAAAATAACCAAATTTTGAAATTTCAAAGATTTAATAAGATTCTTATCCAAGTATCTATAAAAAAAATTTATTCAATTTAACCTTCTTTTGAACTCGCCTAGCAAAGTAACAGCTTATTGGTTTGTCTAGTATGCATTGAGATAGGAAAACGAATTAGTTGAGGTTTTAAAAGAATACTTTAC
>Ga0123341_1001054_pt1 | contig 19709 bp, 17 predicted proteins | sample Turbeapinknodule_FD_89959 | JGI IMG/M metagenome (GOLD analysis project Ga0123341, IMG submission 89959) | Root nodule microbial communities of legume samples collected from Mexico - Turtle bean Mexico pink nodule | ecosystem: Host-associated > Plants > Roots > Nodule | place: Mexico: Nepantla...
AAAAAAAGGTTTCTAAATTAGTTTCTATTATTGTTAAATAGTTTCTAAATTGATATCTAATTAACAACTAAGGTTTTAACTACCAATTATTTAGTTTCTAAATTTGGTAGCAAAAATCTTGGTTGTTAATTAGATACCAATTTAGAAATTATTTAACAATAATATAAAATAATAGAAACTAATTTAGAAACAAATTTCTTTTTAGTTTCTAAAATATCTCTAATTTAGTTACTATTACAACTAATTATTTTGGTTTCTATAAATTGATTTTTATTTCATGATTTTTCTTGTAGTGTTATTACATCAAAGGAAAAATAAAGCTTATTTAAATTTGGGTAATGGATTGTTTGATTGGTTTTGTTTTGGTAAAGGAACAGAAAGCACGTGTAAGTGTATGTGGCAAAGAATATATAGTTTCTGATTTCAAGTCTTAAAGATTCTTATATATATACCGAATAAGTATTTGTGTATTTTATTTGGACTAGGTATTTTATATATGGCTACTTTATATGTGGAGGTGGCGGCTATGATCCATTTTGTGAGATCAGAAAATGGTGCAAGCCAAGGACGACCAAAGTGTTAATTAATAAGAGAATAATTATACTTATTACTTTTTTCTGTAAACCTTTAAGTACAATTATACTCTCTTCATCATTTTAAAGAATTAAAAAGAAATTCATGTGATTGCAGTATGTCAACCTTTTCATTTTTTTATGATTATATCATTTTGTAATAACTACGAAATATAATTGGGAGACAAATCATTAAGATGATTTAAAAACTAATTAAGAGCTCAAATTTGTAAGAAGTTCAAAACATGATAACAACATGAATAGCCTTTTAGGGAATCGCTTAATCCATTTTTGTTTAAAATAAGTTAGACAGTGATGAGTAGTAGTATTGTTTTATTCTGTGCCTATAATAAAGATTAATTATAGCAATGATGGATGCAGTTAATGTGTGATGATAGGGTTGTAGAGAGGAATTATGGGGCTACAAAAATGCCTGGATTTTATTCTGATTATTGTCTTTTGGATGTTGATCATCTATTGGTCACTGGATTAAACATGATGCATTATCTGCTACTTGTCTATGTTTCAATGCACAATTCATCACTAACTCATCAATTTACTAATAAATATTCACTTCATCCAACACACAGTGTTGGGTTTAAAGGTTTCTATGATAATGTTAAAAACTGCATTCAATTCTTCACACAACGGAATTGTATGCCTTCTATACGCATGCAACACCAGCATTATACTCGAATATATGCACACAAACCATTTACTTTACACAAAATTAAGATTTCATTTTACTTATTATTAGTTTATGTTTAAGCTTAAGTGTTTTATTTTTAATTTAAATTTTACAACAATAGTATTATCATTTTTATTCTATTATACTTTAAAATTAATGTTTGAGTACGATTGTCCAATCTAAAACTTATCAAACCCATAATTTTGCTAGATTTAGAGTAGGTTTAACAATTTTTCTATTAACATATCTTATTTGAATGATTTTTTAATGAGTAAAAAATAATTAAATTAAGTGAATCATTTAAGAGATGTTTCACTTATCACTCAAAGTTTTATTCCTACATATGGCTAGGACCTCCAACATTTATAGTCTATACGATCAGTCTACCATACTTATGGTCTACATTCACGTACAATGAAAACTCCTTTATACATAATTTTACTAAGTCAAATAATACATGTCATCAACCAAACTGGTTTATGATGTCTATTATTATTGTTCCTTGCCCTTGACAATGTAATGCTTTGCTTATTATTCTCCAAAGCCTCTAATGACAACTTTCATAGTAAGGCAATTCCAATGAAGAACAAGAGGCCAGCAAATCACACCTTATGCAACTCTTTCTTTAGTTTTTGTTTAAGTTGTGTGTTATGTGGTGAAACCAAGTTTGATCATCCCATAACAATTCGGATCGTATGTTGCATGACCTGTACACATGTATTATTTTTTTAGAGGGGCAGATCCATCAGATGAAGTAAGATCATCTATAGTTGTAGATGATTGAGCATAAAGTCGAACAAAAACATAATTTTATAATTTATAGTTATTTCCTTTCAATTGTTTAAATTGCTTATATTTTTCAATTGTTCAATTTGGTTATTTTTTTTACTTGTTTAATTTACTTATATTTTTAGGTTTATTGTTGAGTTATTTTCAGTTTTAATTTAATTGTTGAGTTGTTTTTCTAGTTTTCTTTTGTTCTTAAATTTTATTGTAAGAACTGGAATATTAATTTGAATTGTGGAAAAAGTATTAATCAGACTTTGTGTTGAAAGATTAGAATAGTGAAATGATATAGACATAGGTAGGAAAAGAAAATGTGGTTCATATTCAAGTGTGGTTGAGATTGTGATGCATACCTCCACATAATTTCACTATCTAACCCCCTAATATTTCTACTAATGATTTTCATTATTTACTATTTCCTTCCCCCCTCACCCTTCTCTTTCCTGCGCCTATTTCTTTCCTCTATCTCGTCAAATTTTCTTAACAGTTATTCCTCCTCCCCCGATAGCATTACACCCTATGTAGTACAGACATGGATATGGACACTAACACGACACGAATACGGACACAAAGATATATCTCTAAAATTTAGGACATGGGGACACAGATCTATATATTATATAATTATGAATTATAAAAATTGACAATAAATATTTATGTGCACAAGTATATATGTTTAGGTTTTCTTGGAAGCAGGAAGATGTTTTTCATGACTGGTTCAAAAGAATTTGTTCCTTATTTTTATAATCATAATAAAAATTTATACAATAAATTTGAATTTTTAAAAAATTATTGTATTTATCCTTTTTAAAATTGTGTTAGAACCGTGTTAGAATTTTCATAAATCCAACAAATATTTTTTGAATTGAACACTTCACCGATAAGTGTCGCACGAGTGTCGACACCGATACGTGTGTTCGACATGAACACGCTATTTAAGATAAGTGTCTAAGCCTCATAGATTACACATATATCCTTTACTATCTCCCACAGATTTATGGTTTCCTTAGCACTATAATTTTTTCCAATATACCCATGTCATTGTCTTAAATGTTTATTTTCCCTGTGACTTTAAGAATAAAATTTATCCATGGGATGGGAGGAAATTACTAATCTAAAAACAATAGAGAATTGTAAAAAAGGTGCATATTAGGAGATTTCCATGCAGTTAGAAACCTAGTGAAAGAAAAGGCATAAACTTATAGAGGACATCAAAAAGAGAAATTAAGGGGTTTAATAACTTTATAGCCAAAACAAGATTACTTGATGTTCCATTAGTTGGGGGAAGTACAGTTGGTTTAGGCCAAATGGAAGTACAAAGAGGATGATAGATAGAATTATGGTTACTATGGAGTGGTTGAAACAATGGCCACAATGTAAACAATGTATCAAGGTTAGGCAAGTATTTGACCATTGTGCTTTAGTTTTAAAATCATCAATATTAACTAGGGGTCTAAACCATTTAGAACACTGAATGTGTGGTACAATGATCTAGGGTTTAAATCTATGATCGAATCTAAATGGAGATCCTACAAGGAGTATAGGAATTCCATGGAAGGAGTATAGGAATTTCATGGTAATTATGAAGCAAAAGTTGAAAATTTTGAGAGGTGATATGAAATCATGGAACATGAAAGTTTATGAAAAAATAGAATTACTGGAGAAACTTGTTGATCCTCTTGACAAGTGTATCGAGTCAGATGTAGTATATTGTTTTAAAGTACGAGTTTCAAACCCATAAGTATAAAAATTTATGTTGCAACACTCACCAAATATAAGTAAACATTGATAACGATTTTGTTAATAATAGATTGAAATTACCAAAGTGATTTTGCATATGAAATTAAAGAGTAACAAACTTCAAAATTTAGTTAATAAGATTGGAATTGAATTTAATTTATCTCACATATTTATATTCAGTATTAACAAAAATATATATTGCTCAAAACTACTTGATATTGATGCAAGTTAGATCATTCATATTGATCTCTTAAGCATGAAATTCTTAAGAACATTTCCTAAACATTGGTTCCTCAACTATCTAGCAAATTACTCAACATTAAAATCAGATGTTGTAAAACAATCGATATATTAAAACTCATTCCTAGCATCAAAATATATCAAGTATCTTCATTTATGTCATATTCTCATAAATACTTCTCGATTAAATCTAAGAGTCCATTGATCAGATAGAATCTAGCATTAAGCATAAAATGAAAATATCAATATCAAGTAGAAATAGTGTAGTATATATGAATATCACCTAACTACAATTGAGTTTAAATATACCACATTCAATCCCTAAGAAAATAAGTTAGTTACTCATGGTAGTCATTACAAGCATCAAGATTGGATGGAATGCAAGAGAAAGGAGTTGGGAGTTTTTTCTTCTCTTCACCGCTTCAGAGTTTGCCAAAAGCTACATTTTTTTCTTTCTTTTCCTTTGTTTTAACCTTGTTTTCCTTTAAATTAATGAATTTTCACTTAAGCTAACTAAATCTCACTCAAGCTAGAAGAATGCTTATCGTGAGAAAAAGTTTTCCTGCTTAAGCGAGTCATATTTCGCTTAAGCAAGCTTCATGATGAAAAACACATACTCTTTGGAACAATATCACTTAAGCGAGCCAAATATTGCCTAAGCAAGCCTTCTTTAGCTTGAACAAGTCTCGAGCGAGTTGGCCCTACAACAATGCTTGCCTCTAGACAATTCTTGCTTGGGTAAGATATTTTTCGCTTGAGTGAGATTTGACTTGAGAATTTTAACCTCAAAGCTCTTCTTTTTTATCCTTTAATGCTTTCTTTCGTGAATCTTCCAATCATTTCCTTCATCCTTTCTTAATTACCTAAAATTAATACATAATTAGGATTAAATGACTTCATTTATTTTATTTCATGACTCAAAATATATTTTTGGATTCACTAATTCTCATATTAGGTTTGATTGATATCTTAAACAACAATTAAAACCAATAAGTGACCAAATTTACTTATTGTTAGCACTTATCAATTGGATAATGACAGTAATCTAAGCGAGGATTTGAAAAGGTAACGCATGAAAATTCTTAGTGAACTAAGAATGTTGAGGAACAAAGAAATGTTAATCATCAAACGGAAAACTAGAAGTGGATAAAATAAGAAGATACTAACTCTAGATACTTTCACTCTAGGAACTTGGTGTGAAGACCCAATTCAATTAAGGTCAAACAAGTAGGGTAAGAATTTTTTTGCAGATGGATTCACAACCTCTAATACAAACTTGATTAAGCTTTACATAATTGAATTTTCCTCCTTAACACAACAAGACAATAACACACTCATAAGTGGTATATATGAGGTGGAAATAAAGGAGGTGGTTAACCGATGTGGGTATGATAAGAGTCGAGGGGCCTCATGGGATGAATTTTGAGATACAATTAACTTTATACAATCTTCTAGCCATGTTTCTAGAGATTGTAATGCCTCTTTCATAACCTTTGTCCAAAAAGAAGAACTCGATAAGACTAGATGATTTTAGGCCTATATCTTTAGTGGGTTGTATTTAAAAAAAAAAAGATATTGACAAATAGGCTAAAAAAAAGTTCTTCCTAGGATCATTAATACCTCACAATCAGCATTTCTTAAAGGAACAGTACTGTTAGATAGAATTTTAGTGGCCTATAAGACCATGGATGAATGCAGAAGGAAAAAGAAAAGTGTAATGGTGATTAAAGAGGACGACTCACTTAATTGGAAATTCTTGTATTATATGATGGGTCATTTAAGGTTTTGTAGTAAATGATTAATTGGATAAAGACTTGTATGAAATCGAATATTATATTTGTACTAGGACAAATTTTTCCTACACCATATTAATTTTAACCTACATCCGATTTTCCACTAAAATGACCTTTAATAAAAAAAAATACTTCCAGAACTTCTTTTCTGAAATACATTTCCAGATTTGGATTTCTGAAACACAATTCTGAATTCCAAAATTTCCAAAATGCATTTTCAGATTTTGTGTTCCAGATTTTCTTTTTCGGAGAGTTTTTTATTTTTGAATTGTAATTTTTGCATTATGGATTTTCAAATCAGAATAGAGGGTAATTTTATAAATTTTGAAAGAAATTGATATGATATAGGAAGAAATTGTTTTGTAGTAGTTAATGGTAGTCCAACAAAGGAGATAAAGCCAATAAAAAGATTGAGACAATGTGATCTAGGCAAGCAACTAATAGAAACTTACTCCAAGAAATTAAGGTGGAGATGAATGAGATCAATATCAATCTACTATAGTTCGCGGATGATATATTATTTATGTGTGAGACTAACACTAGCAATATTTTCACTGTAAAAAATATGTTAAGATGCTTAGAGTCGGTGTCTGGGTTAAGGGTAAACAAGATGAAATATTTTCTAGGATCTTCGATTGTAATCAAATCACTCTTTCATTTAAGTGCTTAAGATTACAAATAGGAAAGAATCATAGGAAACAAAAGTTTTGAAAAGATATAATAGATAAATAAGAAATGGATTAAGTAGTGAGAAGAAAGGTTTTTATCATTTGCAAAACGAATATGTTTAATTAATTCCGTCATCCATTATACTACTTGTCTTTTTTCAAAGTCAAAAAAACATTTGTAAGCTGATTATCCAAATTCAAAAGAATTTTTTGTGAAGATGGGAATTAGTAAACAGAAAGATTTCATAAGTAAGATGAAAAAGTTTATGTAAACCTAAATATAAGTATGTTCTATAATTACCAGAATATAAGCACATGATTGTTCTATTTAGTGATCTCAAATTTGAATTTTAAGTATATAACTAGATCAAATATTTAGAAGAAACTTGATTGTTGATTTTGTTAGTGATCTTAGATATAGATAATTCAAGATTAAATTCCATAAAAGATACATTTAACTAAATAAAATATTCAAATATCATAAAAGGATTGAATGCCACTATTGAAATGCTTTAGATTTTTCAATTAATTCCCATATGTTTAAAACTTAATTCCCACTTTTTTTTCTAAAAGGGGAAATCTATCTGCAAATGTATACTTTATTTTTTGTGCTATATCCCGTTGGGTCGATGCACAGTAGCTAGAAAATATATTGAGAAGCTAGGCCTGCACATATCCCAAGTTAAACTTTAGGATGCATGGCAATGCTTTTTATTTTAAATATGGAGCATGTCTGACCTGTGCTTTTCTTTTCTTTTTTTATGCATGATCTATACTTTTTTAAGCATGGTTGTACCAATTACCATAACTAAAGTTCACTCAGTTTAGTTAATAATAATGAGATAACTTAGTTTATTCAGCCTGCAACAACTTGATTATTCACCTCTATGAATGTTGCAACTGTCCTACTACACCTTTTTAACTTTTTCTTAATATAATGTAATTGTATATTCTTTCTATAATTTCAAACATCAATTCATAATATAACTAATGTTTCCATAATTAAAAACTCCTTCCAACAGGTAAGAAGGTAAGAGTAAAAATGATTAACAAGTTATTGGTAATCATGATACTGGATTAGTTAGTAACTCCTGATCTTCCACCAGATCATAAATCTTAAAGATAATTTTAAAATTGAAGTTATAATATTTTATGTATTTTAAAAAAAATAGTGTATGGCTATGAGAAATAAGAGACTACCATATCAATTATATTTGGTCAAATATTATAATTCCTTGGAACAAGAAAAACCAATAGCTGAGTAGTGATTGTCAGACTGTGAGAAATGTATGCACAATTTAAAATGGTTAGAAGAGGAAAAAGTTAAGTTGACTGTCGTGTGATTTAAATAGAAAATACAAAATAGGAAAACAAGATGTGGGCTTTTATTTTTAATTTTATGAAAAGGAGGGATATAATGTTGCCATAGATGACAGCATATATTTAATTGTGGCAGTAAAGTATTGGGTTACGAAAGTTAGATTTGTGTGCCAAAATTGTAATTGTTGCCTATAATGGAAAAATTACTATTAAGTCTCAACATCATCATGGTCCACAATGTATATATGCCCCAAGCTTGCAACAAAACAGGCTGGCTCGAAACCAGAGGGCAGAGGTGGTCCGCATTTGATTTGCAGAAAGCATGTTGCATTTGGTTATTTGGGGTCTCAATCTCTTCAGTTATACCAATGTAGCAAAACTGCCAACCAAGTCAGCAGGTAGAAAAATAGAGACAAGAAAAAGAAAAGGAATAGGTACCATCACCAACCCATGTAAAGAAAGCTTAGCAGCATCTAAAGCCAAAAAGATATTTCCATTCTTCGCTTTCATTGAATTTTCTGTCACATAAGCAGTCTACTCAATACTGGTTTCTAAAAATATTGTCACAGGTCATTTTTATCTGCAGTTGTCACAAAAACACCTATGCTTGATGACACAAGGTCAAAATTATTGTGTAAACTAAACTGGCATTCTCACAAGTAAATTTTTCAACATGGGAATTGTTGGGTGCTCTGAGTAGTTCACGGATTATTGCTGAGTGTTTTGTCCACAATCCACTTGCAAAATGGAGGAGTGTTTTGGGATTTCGTTCCCTAAGAACCCTACATACTTATAGGTGGATGATTTTTTTAATTAGGAGTGATTCTGGCCTTTGTTAAGGATATGGCAGATGTGGGAGAGATATATAACTATAAGTACAAGAATCTTGTGAGTAGGGTGGTCCAAAGTTGCTGCTACTGTTTACTGCATGCACTCTTTGTATAAGGATGCAATGACCACTCAATTTTTCCGTCCCAGACTCAACTTTAGGTGCTCACAAAAGGGAACAAAAACAACAGCTGAGGGATGAAGCATCTACAACCCCATTAAACAATTTTAACTAATTGGAGTACAAGCTGTTCAGAGGTGGGTGTCATTCTGCCATCCTGCAGATGGGTGTCCAACTCTTTATCAATAACTAATTGTTATTAGTTAGAGAAAAAGGACCCCAACTTTTTCTTTTGATAAATAATTTAAGGGTTATTATTATTATGACACCAAATGCTGCATGTGAAACCATGTAAAAATACAAAATAGGTTGAAACATTAGTTTAGAGAGGTAATAATCATTCCTTGTCGTTACCTGCTAACAACCAGTTAGTCTGTCACGAGAGAATATAGCCCACGTCGTTGCTGATTTATGCATTCCTGCCAGTCAAGTCTAAGAACCAAGAAAACGGATTAGAAGAAAAGGCAATCAAATTCATTTGAAATTCTTCAGCATTTGAAATCAACAAATTGAATTACCATACAGTACCTTCCTTTGTTAGAATCACAATTTTTGTTACAGTTATTTTAACTGAAACTTATTAGAAACTATAAAATCATAAATAAAATTCAATTTTAAAAAAAAAAAAGACCCACAAATTTATAATTATTAATAAATTTCAACTTTGAAAGCATTTGTTATCAACTTGTCCCAGATAAAATGGTTTGCCAACGCTATCTTTGTATTTCCATGTATTTTTACAGCATACGGATCCTGATCCAAGGAAAATAGGATTTATGGTTCTTGGAAACATGCAACCCTCCAGATCTCGTACCATCAAATTATTTAAAGAAAAAGGAAACCCAAGCCTAGCTTGATAGTACCAAAATTTGTCAAATATAATAGGCTCCTATAAAACAGTATAGAATTCAAAAGGCATCAATAAAATAATCCGAGAATTCAATTCAATGGCATCAATAAAAATCAGATACAATTGAGAAATGGTTGAAAGTCATGCTCGTCTCAACGTTTACTATCCGAAAGACATCTAGCTGCAATATAAAGATCTCAATCGGACTACATGGATCTAACCCCTTGAAAATGTACAAACAACGATACAACTCACGGAAGACTTAGACCTAATACAAAAACTACAACCAACAAAATTATTCTTGCATAAGCCCTAGTACACCTTTTAGAGAAAAGGAATAATAATATATTTCGCTAGGAAGGGCCACCAGAGTACCCCCCATCTAAACCTTCCTATAATCTTAAACTTGTAATCGATCTTTGTGTGTGCGTACAAGCAGCATTTTATGGATTTCCTCCGCTGTAGGACGCTTGTTAGGATTTTCTTCTACGCACTTGTGAAACAAATCCACAAGGAATTTCAACATGTCTACCTCAACATCTGATTTTTCTAGCTCCTCTTCACCGGATGGAATCATTGAGGGTTCATTCATTGAACTCAATGCTTCTAGCTCATCAGTTAATTGTGGTCGTTTACCCATCTGCATCGACCATTGTAGTAAAATTTATTAAAATAGGCAAATTGAAGTTGCACATAAACCAGATAGTACAAGAACAGCCCCTGGAGTACAAAAAGGAACAAATGATGACCATACCTGCAGACTATCAAGGAAGTGTGAATCAGAAAGCCCAGAATATGGAATTTGCAAAGTAAGCATCTCCAAAAGTAAACATCCAAACGACCAAATGTCAGCTTCCTGTCACAAGATGAAGAAAAGTAAATTACAACCCAAGATACTATTTCTGGTCGCTGAGCAATTTTTTTACTACTATACATATATTGGTAATTCACCTCTAACCACAACAAAAGGGGGAAATGGAACATCAAAATTTTCCTTGCTAGAAAGGGGGGTATCGCACAATTTTCATAAATAAACTGAAAAATTTCAAAGGCAACAACCAACAAAATTCCTAAAATAATTTATCACCATTTATGCTTTGTCCCAGTGTGATAGAAATCTCTTCTCCACATTATGAATTGCACGAAGTGTCCATCCAAACTAGTGGCTTACTGTCCTAAGAAACACATTCTAAATTATGAATTGGAACATCCAATAATACATTTTTCTGTAAAGTTCGTATGAGAAGTATGTCTAGCCCCACGCAAGTTTCTAGGGCAAACACAAATGATGGTGTCATACAATGATAATCTTAAGAAGACAATTCTCTTAATGTTCCCATCACAATACCTAAAACACAAGATATCACATTATGTAAAACTAACTAACAGTGTTTTCTCTTTGAATTAGTTTTTATTCAATAATATAATTCCTAATACTAAGTGTTCATTTTATGAATACGATTTAGTTTTGTTAATATTTTGGAGATAGGGCTAGCAAATTGCAAGTCCATTGATAGTCATATGGACCTAAATTAAAACCTAATGGTGGACCAAGGGAAAACTATTTCAGATCCAAAGATATATAGGAGGTCGGTGGGTAATTTATCTCTTTTTCAGTCCATTGGAAGTCTTGATCAAGGTTATCAAACTCGCAAGGCTACATAGACTCGTGAGAGGTCAGTAAACTGGACTCGTAGAGTCAACTCGTAAACGAGATTACTTTCACATGAAAAAAATATTTTAAAAATATTTGCTCCAAGTTTTCCCCCAATTAAAAAAGAAAGCACTGCAAAAAAAATCTGCACCTCAATTAAAAAAAAAAACAATTTAGTGCAGCCCAATAAAAAAACCCAATTAGTGCAGTCCAATAAAAAAACCCTAATTCCCTAAATCACACAACAAAATAAAGCAACCCTAATTCCAGCACCATCCATCTCAATAATCTTATATGATGAACGACACCACCATCGACCTGCCACCCGTGACCACCGCAATCGCTCGACCACACGAACCACCACCACCGTGCGACCTCCTCTGCACAATCGCCACCACCACACGACCTGCTCCGCTCAATCACCACCACCGCCACACTTGTTCAGAGAAGACGTACTACCTCCGCAATCCAGAGAAGACGCAATGCAACACCACCAAAACGAACGTGAAACAAAACAAAACACAAACCCTACTAAAGACAACGTTTTGGGTTAAAACGAAAATCCATTTGAACTCGCCAACTCAAAGCAGACTCGCGATTCTGAACGAGTTCACTCCAAGTTTGCCGAGTTTACTCAAAAATCAAGTTAACTCGGTAAGGGTATGTGTAAACTCGAATGAGTCAACGGGTTGACTTGTGAGTTTGATAACCATGGTCTTGATATTTATTATGCAATTAGATTTTTTAGTCAATTCACATATAGAATCCTAACATTGATCATTAGAATGTCATGGTTTGCATTCTCTGATGTATCAAAAATGCTACAAGACATTGATCATTACTCCAATTTTGGGTTATTGTGATGCCAATTGGGTTGGTTGTGTTGTTGACTGGAGATCCAACAAAGTGTTGCTACTCGGTCTAGAAGCAAAATATAGATCTATGGCTTTGGCTACATGTGAACTTGTGTGGATTAAACACCTCCTTCCAAAGTTAAAATGTTGTGCAGTTGAACAGATGAAGTTGTACTATGATAATCAAGCAGCCCTTCATATTGCCTCCAATCTAGTGTTTCATGAGAGAACCAAACACAAAAGTAGTCAAATGTCATTTTGTCAAGGGAGAAGTTGCTGTCCAATCTTAGTACTGCATTTCTAAACTCTAAGGACCAACTTGCACGCATTCTAACTCAGTTTCTAAGGGGGCCTAGAATTCGCTTTATATGTTTCAAACTTAGTGCATACAATTTATATGCTCTAGCTAGAGGGGAAGTGTTAAATAGTAGTATTTTTATTTTGTTGGACAACCTTTATAGCTTTTTGGGTGCACCTAGCTTTAGGATCAGAGTTATAGGTTGTAGCTTCATGTCTTTATGTATATATTTGTACTCAATCTTTTTTATAAATACATAATACATCAGCTGAGACAACTCACTGATTTTCTATCAGCCTCCAAATTCAAGTAGTTCTAAAATAAAGTAGCAATTATTCTCTTAAAAAATGTTGACTCGTGCATTAAACCTGTATACTAGTTTAGAAAACTAAATTCAAATAAAAGACAGTTTTTTCTTATTATATAATATCAACATCAGTTTGTTTACTTGGTTATATATGCCAAGAATGTTGTTAGATGTTCATGATTTCCTTTAAGGTAGCTTTCAATCATATATCAATAATGCAGTCAATATTGTAATGCTTGTAACATCAAGACGAAATCCTTATTAAACAACTAATCTAGTCTCCGACCTGATAGTCTCGTCAATTATTTCTCTTTTCACATAAATTAAAATATATTAAGAGAGCGGCTAAAATAATCCAACTTCTGCAATGTACTTTAATACGAATATGAATTTTCCTAAATTACAGTAAACATGCGTTATGTCAAATTTGAAATCAAGGGAGTGTTGATTAGGTGGGGATTCCACCTAAAACTTTTAAGAAAAGAGGGGATGGGAATTCAAGATTCCAATGAGACCATGAAGGGCTGAGTTATTTTATAATTATGTCTCATTTGCGAACATATTTTATCAAACATATGTACGACATTCCCAATATACATGATTCCCAGGAATTAAAAAAAAATGTACAGCAAATGCCCCCATACAGGAAATCTAAGACTGGATTTCTTGTTCATTACTTCTAGGTTTTGCCAAAACTTATATTTAACTACCAGTTAGCAAGTGATATATAAGTGCAAAAATGTATTATATGCATAAACGGGTGGGAGATAAACGGAGAAATACAATAATAGGGAAAATGAATAAAAAGAGGGTGGGTTTGAGACAGTTAAAAAATCATAGAAATAAAGGAAAAGCTATTATTCCAAAATATATTTTACTTGACATCATAGAGAACTACCTCCCATTATTTTTATAAATCGCACATTTACAAAAGCAGAATATCCTTTTGCAAAATCAGAGAAATTCAAAATCAAAGGAGCTGGACTTATAGTTAAACATCTATAATGGCTACTTACAAAAAAATTTATATTGCTCATATATTTCAAACTCAATAAATGGATTATCAGTAGGAGGATCTTACCAATCCATAAGATTTTTTTTTATACATAGTCCGCATAACCTCTGGAGCCATCCACCTAGGTGTTCCAACACATACACAGGGAGGAGGTGTTCCCACATGAGCAATACAACATGCATGTAAAGTTGATCTTAGTGGCACTGCACTATCAAAATCACAGAGCTTCACAGTGGGAGCTCCATTGTCTCTCTTCCTATTCAAATCAAGCAGAATGTTTTCACTTTTTATGTCACGATGAATTATGTGCCTCGAGTGCAGCTCCGACAAAGCACACGAGACATCTTTGGCAACATGCAAAGCCAACTCCACAGGAACATACATTTTCCCAGAGTCTGACAGCTTCTCCAGATAGTTCTGCGTAAAAATAAGCGTGAATTTAATAAAAACAAAACAAAAAATGTTAGTAATAACAAAGAAATGATATAGAATTCTTACTTTTAAAGAGCCCCCTTCCACATACTCCATAAAAATGGCAGATCTAAACACTCGGTGTTCAGGACTACCATCAGCTGAGACAGACCATTGACATGACATTTGGTGTCCATACATTTCTACTATGCATGGGTGTTTTAAAGCACCAAGAATTCTTATTTCTCCCAGACAATTATACTCAAAGTTTTTAATTTTGTCAGCAGAACTCCCCTGATCTACCAAAGTACGCACCTACAATGCCACACAAGATGTGTATGAAGTGACCACATTATATTTATATTATATCCAAATAATCACAACAACAATTTAAACTAACAAGTAGAACAATTCATGGCCATTGTGTTCAATAACAAACCTTTGCTGCTGCCTCAACTGATCCCATTTTGCATTTAATTAAAGTAGTTGAAGCCTTTGTCTCAAGTAAATCACATGTAGTAAGTGATGGAAAAGAATAATCAGAACCTGGAATTCCTCTTGAAGAAAGAGGGATTGTGGTTCGATTAAGAGGTATATACCTGGAATTCAAAATCATCAGTCTCCACATAACTACTTATAAATTCACAGAAGTCAAATTTAAATACAGTTCTCAGATGATGAACAAATTCTTAAGAAATTTTAATCAATTAGAAGAATGCACCCTTGGGTCTAAATTGTATTCTTCATTGCAAATGTAATGCTGACCAGCTATGATATTCAAAGTCACCAATATCCATTTAGTTTCATACAGGGTGGAGTTCCATAAAGATTTTTTTTTTTTTAAATTGCAGGATGCTGACTTTCAAAAGTATGTTTGCACACATTATCCAAAGATTCACTAAGACTTAGTTTGGAGAAAACTATGATATTCAGTCATATTCTTTAATTTACACAAGATTAGGTTCCATGAAAATATTATCCAAAGATTCACTAAGACTTAGTTTGGAGAAAACAAAGATATTCAGTCATATTCTTTAATTTACACAAGGTTAGGTTCCATGAAGATATTGCATAAATATTTGGACTAAAATTCGAGACAGGCTTACTGGTTGTTTTAGTTTAGTAATTTTAAACCATAAGCAAAATTCATTACACTGTACAATATGATACAAAATCTAATTTAAAAAATGTCAAATGATTGGTGATTATTTAACATGACAAAATTGATAACAGAAATAAAACTGATATCAAAAGCTATATTTCAACATGAAACCAATAATAAAATTAACTAGCATACAAAATTAATCATAAATATAGCCAAGCCCACTCAAGTGAGAGAAGAATACTATATAATACCAAGCAAAACTGTGTTTTAAAAAAAGACAACATGTACCACATCCCTTCAGACTCAGGAGGTACATACCTGCAAAAGTATTCAGTATCTTTCTCTTCTCTTATATCAAGAGGTCGACAAGCATCAATCAGCATTCGAACCCACTTGGCACCCCTCTTAATCAGAACGATATTCCAGGCATGTGGCGAAAAATCTAGGTAACCCCTGACAAGCTCACAAGGAATTGATGGATCCATGTGATCACATAAATACTGTAAAACAAATCAGCTAGCATTAGACCATCACAATAAGGCACAATCTGAAAAAATTATGGTACAAAATCAGTGCACAATTCTATATTATGATTATAGTAACAACGATTACCTTAAAAAGCAGAGCTCTATGTCTGCAGACACCATACTGCACGGAGCCAATTGGAACTATGATTGAATTTTGCATTTTTTTAATAGAGTCGAGATATTTTTCCGATATCTTAGAAAGACTGGTATCTTCTATGGTGTTTACAACTGATTCAGAGGAAGCCCTTATACCGGTGCTGCTTCCAGCTGAGCATGTACAGAAAAAAGGTTTATTATAGTTTGAACCAGACACAGATTTCCGTGTCCGTTCTACAATAGCACATCTATCACTGCCACCAAAATGATCTGATACAAAGAGTGCAAGCAGTGATGCTGTCTGCAAGTTATCAACTGCATCCTGGTTCCCATGTCTGTTTAAACCATTTAACTGCTTCAAATTATAGACCAATGCCTGTGCAGCTAGCATAACAGCATCCAACTCTTCATCCTTTTTTCTGAAAGATAACACACAATCCAATCACATTAGGAATAAAACTAGTGTTATAATATACAACCATTACCACTAATACTAAAAACAATAATAAAAGAAAACCTGTCTAGAAGGATGACTTCACGAGAAGCAAGACACTGATTTTGCTCATAACTCTCTAGAGGCATAAATGCCCGGTCTCGTCCAGCATCATAAAACCCATCTGATAGATGGTCTTCAATGCCACAAAATGAGATCTTTCTGTATTTGCAAGACAATGATGAACTAGCACTGATAGATTTTCTAGACTTGCACGGTTTAGGATTATCAAGATCCCGGTCTAAATGTCTCTTTGATTTAGAAACACACTCTAAAAGTTCCAAACAAGATACTTCATCCTGTTCACTTTGCCTGTTCACTACGGAGCACAAGCATGCATCCTTTTCATCTTTGCTTTCAGTAGTGCAACAATCTTCCCCAGAAAAGTGTTTCTCAATAATTACATCACCTTTGTTAAGATCATCAACTTCATTGCCATTTATTGCTGGTTCAGAAAATATTCTTTTATTATCATCCAGGTTCCCATTCTCTGATACAACTTCTGCACAAGTTTCAGAATCAAGACTATCACAATTTCCTGGTTCAGAAATTCTGTGAATCTTCTTGCTCAACAACTGGTCATGATCTACAGCCTTCCACTTCCTACTGTTGTTCAAGCGTTCTTGACGAGCTTTCTGCTGTAAATAATACCGTCTTTTCCACCGCTTACCTGACTTCCGGGATACAAAACATCTGCTGCTAGATGAGGAGCTAGTTAGCATGCTTGATGAGATATGGTTAGGACCTGCAAAAGAAATCACAGAAAAGTACTTGGCTCTTAATAAATAAACTCGATCATTCACACTGCAAGAGGGAAGTGCAAACACTAATGCTAGGTTTGGAAGAGAGAAAATGGAGTAAAATAAATGTAGTTAGTAGAACAGAAATAGAGTAGAGATTAAAAAATAAAAATTAATAACAATTTATTTTATAAATATATAAAATGGATTATGTTATCACATGATCGATTATATACGAATAGGCATGATCAATTACATATGTAAATGTACATATATAATCGATCATATGTTAAAATGACTGATTATATATAAAACTATATAATAAACTTTGTTTAGACATATTTATACAGTGAAAAATAGTTGATTATATTGTTTTATATAATCGATTAAAAATGATGCATAATGTGATTTCCATACTCTTCCCTTCTTCAATGTTTAGTTCCAACCAAATATACCATAAATGTGAGCAAATAATCCAAAGATGGGTATTCATTATAAGCCTCACCCTCAGAAATGGTTTCGTCATTTTCCTGAAAGTTGCTTTCATTGAGATCCATTTCAACAGAAGAGCTGCTACAATCATCTTTGCATCTAGCTTCATCATTTCCCTCCATATTACAACATATCCATGAAGGAATTTGAAATGTCCTGAGCAGCTTGTTGTACTTGAACAATAAATACACATACAAATAAGTTAAGGATGTGAATATTTTTTTTCAAAAACCCAATACTAAATTATACAGTTAGAACTTAATAACATACACAAGTAATAAAAAGAACCTAGATAAAAAATCTGAACTCCCATTAACACCCAGATTTATTGTCGTTTGTTTCATATGCAAGCTACAGCTACAAAATACCTTGGATGCACAAAGGCACCTTCAATGCGGTCCCTCCATGAAAAACACTGTCAGATGCCACCAAATTAAATGCATATTAAACACTTTCAAGCAAAGGAAACAGGAAAAAGACTGCATATCAGACACTGGGACACACAATCAGCCATAAAGGGGATGCATTGACAGTAAAAAAATTCAGATAGACCAATATTTTAGACCCCAAAGCTGAAACCAAAGTCCAAAATAAAAGTTTAGACTTACGGACCACCAGCAACTTAAAACAACTATCATAAAAACAGCCAAAAAAATTCAAGCAATGGATCAACATAGTAGAATATAATTTCATAGTAGGATGTTTAGGGTAAACAAATTTATCTTCAGCGTGTTAAAAGAAGCAGCAGAGTCCCCATCCTAGAATAACACATACAATGGACAGCAAAATAGCAACAAATCATAACTAAGTACCTGAAGGTTTAACTTCTTAAGTCTATGCATGGAGGCAAGTTCCAGGGACCCTAACGAAGTCAACTTATTATTAGACAGGTCCAAACTCTCCAGTCTTAACAGAGAAGACATAGTTGACGGCAGTTCCATCAACTTATTATTCGCAACTTTCATGGATATCAAGCCACTCAAGTAACTTATCTCCACTGGCAACGTCTTCATTTTATTAAACGAAAGATCAAGATACTCCAGTTTTTTCAGGCATCCAATTTCCGGAGGAAGGTATCTATAGTAATTCCAAAACACACACATACTCACATCTCAATGACCCACAAACCACATTATTTGTAATCTAAAACAACAATTGTGTTAAAAAAATACAATTCAGAGAAATTAAATGATAGAGGAACGAACACTAACCTTATGGAGAAATGACAAATAGAAAGCTTGGTCAAGCACCGGAGACCAGAAATCTCTGTCAAAATCGGAAAAGCAGAAGGTCTGGGAGGTCCTTTGGAGAGTTCGAGTTCCTTTAAACCCTGAAGCGTGTGCAATGGCAAGCCTCCGATCCCCGGCGAGGAAATCTTCATCTGCAAGCACTCCAACGCCGTCAAGTTCCCAACCTCGGGCGCGAACAGGTTAATCTCATTTCCGAAGAACTTCAGCGTTCGCAATCGCTCTAGGCGCGAAACCGACTTCGGAATAAGACTGTAAATGTTCTTGTACACGTAGAGGCTCTCCGCGGAGTGCTCGACGTTCTCCGCCTCCGGAAACTCGAGGTTCTTCCCGGTGACGTCAAGAGCCGCTCTGTCGTCGGTTACGGAGTCGAGAGAATCGGAGACAGAGTTAGAATCCTCGGGTTTCTCTGGCGAGTCGCACCGCTCAGACGCGGGTTCGTCGGAGTGAATAAGCTGCATTGGCTGAATCCGACGAGGTTCGCAATTTGGGAGTGGAGAACGAAAGAGGGAAAGAGAAACCCTAGATTCTAGAGGCAGTGTTTGCGATGGATTTGAATATTTGGGGAGTAGTCGCCACTCAATATGTTGATTGCCAAACACGGCGTTATGGGAGATTACGATAATAGCCCCCGTTTTCGGCACTAATTACTAGGTTTGGGGGATCGCAGTCAAAAGAGGCTGCGGGATGAATACTTATAATAAGAAAAGGAGACAGGAAAAAGGTCTTCAATGTTCTTGAGCTCTGTCTATAACACCAGCGTGCTATATTAGATTCAGATACTAAATCCCATCTCTGCAATAAATTTCGGATTAACTCTGAATAATTGGAGAAAGAAATCCTAAAAGTTATACGTATTTGAAG
>Ga0123341_1001055_pt1 | contig 19698 bp, 13 predicted proteins | sample Turbeapinknodule_FD_89959 | JGI IMG/M metagenome (GOLD analysis project Ga0123341, IMG submission 89959) | Root nodule microbial communities of legume samples collected from Mexico - Turtle bean Mexico pink nodule | ecosystem: Host-associated > Plants > Roots > Nodule | place: Mexico: Nepantla...
ACATAATTCAGTTTTGAATGATTGAATGTGCTTTAAATGTTTTTCAACTGAATACGCTCCTTCATTAATTGCTTTGACCAATCTTTGGAAAATATAAATGGTTTGTTTATGTTTTCAAACAAGTAACAAAAACAAATTTAAGTTTTTGAGGAGTGTCAAAAATTGATTCTAAGATTTGAACATTCATATCAAGCTTTGGGTTTTCAAAGAGAGTGGAATAAGATTGCAATTGTATTGATTTCAGCTTGTATTGTGAACAAGTGTAATCCCTTCTAAACCTACTATATTTCTGGTGTTGTGTTGCCAACGAGTGTTGTGTGTTCTTGAGGTGGTCAAGATCAGTACTCTTGGTGTGTTTTGCGAAAGGGAGTGTGTTTCTTGAAGGGTTCAAGGTCACTACTTTGGTGGTTTGTGTTTTTTATCTGGTTTGATTACTTAGTGGATTACCTAATGGTTTTTTGGGGACTGGATGTAGCTCTTGGCTTAAGAGTGAACTAGTATAAACAATTGGTGTATCTCTCTCTTACTATGAACTCATTTAAATTATGTTTTAAGTTTTGCTGATATAAACAACCGATTGTTCCGAAGAAACAACCGATTGTTTTTCTGTTGCTTTGCTGTTTAATTGCTTATATTCTTGGCTAACTTGATTTCTGTTATGGATTCACACAAAATTTTTTGTTAAACCTGAAATTTTTTTCAAAAACCTCTCTTAAACAATTCACCCCCCCTCTCGTTTAAGGCCATATATTCTAACAAAGTTTTATAATATAATTACTATTGTAGTGAGAATATATTTCTCAACTTCACTTACTCTATGTATAAGATTTAATGTAAACTTTCTTTTAATGTTGAGCTATTATGCATTTGAAATATCTTTTGTCATCCTTAGGAAAGTGTTACCAACTAACTTGCCTCTATTGACATCAAGTTATGAGGATGGCATATGCTGTGTGGAGAATGTGATTTAGATTGTGAGACCAACTTGAAGATAAACTTTTTTGAAGTGCTCCATTGTTGGGAACTGTTGGATGAAGAAAAGATAGGGGGAGAAAACTGTGGTCTCCTTGTTGAAATTTCTAGGGTCTATGGTACTTTAATTTTGCTGCTGTCATAAGCTCTGATACACCATATATTTTTGCTGCAATTTTGATATGGTATCACAGGTTAGTTGCTGCAATGGTGCTGCTACACACACACACACACTCGTATTCAGGTTTTTCTCCTTAAGGAATGAGTTAGGAATCATTGATTCACGAGCTTTACCTTAATCTATGCTATTTTTATCCCTTCTTACACTCTATTTGTGAAGACAAATAGGGGGAGAAGTGGCTTTGGGGTTATAATAATCTAATTCGTGAAAGAACGTGGTTGTGGCCATTTTTGAATTGCACTAACTTTTTCTGAGTTTGGGGAGACACCTTTTTCTGAAATTATACGACCCAAGTAATTCACTTAATTTGTGGCAAAACTGCACTTAGTTAGCTTAGCGAAAAAAATTTATGTTGTAAAACTTGTAAGATGGTTTTTAAATGCACAATGTGATCTTCTAAATTAGAACTATAAATACGAATATCATTAAAAAAATGAGAACAAACCGACGTAGATAGGGGTCTTAGAAGATAATTCATATCTGCCTGAAAAGTTGAGGGTGCATTAGTCAAGCCAAAATGCATGACCAAAAATTCATAGTGGCCATCAATAGTACGAAATGTTATCTTCTGAGTGACTTCTAGAGGAGTAGAATTTTGTGATATACTAAGTAGAGATCTCTTTTAGAGAAAACTGTAGCTAAGCCTATTTCATCGAGCAATTCATCGATGGTAGGAATAGGGAAGCGGTCACGGATTGTGACTGCATTAAGGGCTCTATAATCAACACATAAACACCAATAGCCATCTTTTTTTATTAGGAGAATTGGTGAGGAGAAATGGTTGGTGTTAGGCTTAATAATGCCTTCTTGAAGCATATCAGCTATGAGTTGAGTGATAACTTCTTTATGATGGTGAGGGTTGTGATACAATTTTACTCTGATTGGTTGGGTATTGGGTACAAGGGGAGTATGATGGTTATGGGGTCTATGTGAGGGTTCCATGTGGTCTTTGGAATATGATTTGGTGGTGCCTAAGGATGGCTTGAATTGTAAGGGGAAGGGATGATAGGTGGGATAATGGGTTATGTATTTTATTGTCCACTGAATGTGGGTGAAGATTATGGTTTTTAATGGAAAGAAGGTGAAAGGAGAAAAAACAATGTGTAGATAGGTATTGGCAGAATTCATGATAAGTAGTGGGGGAAGGTGTTGGTGTAGAGGTGGCTTTTAAGATGATTTGTTGGTTTTGGTGTGTGAAGGCAATACTTGGGATAGAAAAATTAGCCTTAATGGGTCAGTGTGCTTAGCCAGTCAATGTCCAAAACCACATCAACCCCTTTAACGGGCAGGAGATAGAATGGTATAGTGAAAGTAGAGGATTGGAAAGAAATGTTAACTAATGGTTAGATTCTTTGGCCTTAAATGAAAGCTCCATTTCCTACCATCATCGATAGGGGTAGGCTAGGTGTAATGGGTAGGTTTAGGTGTTGAGCAATGCAAGGTTGAAGAATGTTATGAAAGTTGCCTGAATCAATTAAAACTATGACTGGTATGTTATGAATTATTCCTGTAAATTTGAGGTTTTTAGGAGAAGTGTTCCTCGTTAGGGCTTGGGAAGACAAGTGAAAATGAATGGTGTTTGAGGCTTCTATTGTAGGAGCCATGTCTTCCTTTGCGTCATCAAGAGGTTCTAAATCATCCAATAAGAGTAGAAAACGAGAGGTATTACATTTATGCTCGGGAATGAATTTCTCATCGCAATTGTAACATAGTCCAAGGGCACGTCATTCCTACATTTGATGGGTATGGTTGAATTTGGGTAAAGGTGGGTAGTGGTCTTATGAGAGATTGTTGGTATTGATAGGTTGGGAGGTTGGGTGGTGTACTATGTTTGAAACCAAGTGGGTTTCTCTTTGGAATCCTTGATTTTATCTTCAATGAGTTTTGACAGACCAATGGCTTGGGATATAAAATAGGGGTTCAAAATGGCTAATTCTCTGTGTATGTCTGGATGTAATCCAAAAATGAAGCAATTAAGTATGGTATCCGACGTTAGACCCATTATGTAGTTGCATAGTTTTTTAAATAAACCTTGATACTTAGTGACTGTGGTGATTTTCTGGAGTTTGAACAATTCTACTTGGTGGTTGGTGTATGTAGAAGGGCCAAAACGAAGCTTTAAGGCTCCAGTGAAGGTGGGCCAATTTGAGATGAGGTTGTTGTGGTGTAACCATTTAAACCAAGAAAGAGCATCCCCTTGCATGTGAAATGCAACCATGGATAAACAACGGTCTATAGGTATTTGATAGAAGGAAAAATATTGGTCAACTTGAAAAAGCCAATCTAAGGGTTCCTTTCCATCAAAAGGAGGTAAGGTAAGTTTGGGTGGTTAGAGAGTAGGTGTTGGCCGGGTTTGGTATTGTGATTGGGATTGTGCTATGTGAGGGCTGGTCTGGTGGTTAACACTATTTAAAGGTGCCTGAAAATTTGTTTCTTCCTGTAGGGGTGGTTTGGGATCTAAGAAGGGAATGGAAGATACCTGATTCATGAGAATGGTGAGGTTGGATTGGAGTTTGTCATTGCGTGTCTCCAATGATGTTTGTCAGTTGAGGTTCTCCTCCATTTGAATTTGAATGGCAGTCAAGCGGTCCTAGATGGTGGTCAAGACTTCCTCCAAGTCCTTGGTTTGAGGTTTAGGAGGCATGAGGAGGTATTGAAAGCACCAATTTGCTAGGCTTTTGCTACAACTACTCTAAAAATTAGGGTATACTCAAAATTCACATACCTTTTCATATATGAGTGAATAATTTTAATAGGAGATAAGTGGGTCACATGGGCCTTATAGTGCTTAAAATAAAAGAACTTAACCTATGAATTATTATACTAACTTAAAATCTTATCCTATTATGAAATTCTTAATCCACTTTAATTGTTTTATACCTTTCTCGTGCATTGAACTTTGTTATAATAATATCTCAGAGTCAATATATATAACATTTATTTCGATATTAATCATAATAAATTAATTTACTAAGAGATAAATGAAAATATTATTCATATTATAAAAGATATTAATATCATAGACGTGATAAAAAATAATATTGAATGCAATATAACGATAAGGTAAAATAAAATAATCCAAAGAAAAATTGAAAACGGAGACAAAAAAGAAGCAAGAAGGTTAAGAAACAAATAATAAGACAGAAAATTCTGTTATTTGCCATTATTATGCTTCGGGACGTGTTAGATAGAGTATTTGTCTTACAAATGTGTAATATTGCCTTCTAATGTGCCTATGTAGTCCTATTTATAGGATTACAATATAACATTTAGTTCTTTAAAAAATAAGATAACTTTCACTCTGCATTGATTTTGCTTTAATTTATCTTTTGTAACTTCCCTATAACTGCTCCTCAAATTACTTATTCTATAAAAAATATTTTTTCTTATTTTTGCATATCCTTTAATCAAATATCCTTTAAAATCAAGAATTTCTCGGTCATCCTAAAAGATAGTGCAAAATATCCAATCATCTTTGTCAAGAACATAATTATAGAATTTGTCCTCTTAATTATATTTTTCCTACCCACATACCTCCAAGTAAGAAAAATATTAAGAGTTATTAGTTAGCATTTATTATATAAATGTATTGGAGGAGCATGTTACATAGCATTGGATTTGGAGTCGTCATTTTCAAAGTCCTTAACTACTCTTAACCTACTTCACATCAAACTACAACATTGTTTTCATCGACCCTCTCAGGAATCCACTGCCCCCATTATCTACCCCTAATCTAACACATTCCAACATACAAGGCCTAGTTTTGCATTTCCTATACCTTTCTCTCCAGGTAACAAACACCCAATTTCTCTGGCCATCTTCTTGTTCTTGTTTGTTTTGTTTCTACAATGCAACATTGATACTATCATGCAAATGTTGGTTCTATTGAAAAGAAGGGGGGCAATTAATCTGCATGAAGAATGTCACTGTGTTTGCATTTGATCAAGGGACGTGTGTATGGATGTTTTTGGCTGTTTTTTTTTGTTGGTTTTCTGCATGTGATATATTTGATCAAGTAACAATTTTTGTGATCAGAGACTGTGATAAATGGAACTTTTAAACAAGTGGGTGACTCAGTTGTGGAGATTTGTGGGGATCTAGTAATTGGACTGAGGTGGTCTTTTCATGTCTTTGTTATTTACGAAAAAGATATAAGCCTTTTGGAAACTGCGAGTGATCTAGTAAAGAGCTTTAACCTTGAGGAGTTAGAGATTTAATGTAAAAATACCTTTACTTTTTGTTTGTTTTTCTTTCCTGGTCTTGGCCACTTTTTATCAATAAGGAGGTTGGATTTGTTTTAATCGTTTTATCTTTCTTGCTCATCGGTAGAAACTTTGGCTTTCTTAGCTTTTAATTTGTTAGAATTTTTTTAGTTTAACCAAATATATGTATGATTGGCAGTAGTAAACATTACCAATTAAAGGCAATGTTAAATTCATGAGTGAGGTAAGTGATAACTTGGAGATTTATTTGTGATAATTTTATTTAATATATGCTTAGTGGAAAGATGGAGCCAAAATCTGTACTCAAGTACTATAAGAGATAGGCAAAGTTTCAATCGACGCATTTGGACTGAGTTAACTTCTGAATTATTTATCAACTTGTATTCTTTTCTGAGCTGTCCTTATTTGGTATCCAAGGTTTCTTTGTCATCATAAGTTTTGTTAAGAATAAGGTCAGGACAAATATTAATCATTTCTCAATATAGTGTGATATGTTGATCATAATGTTAGTTCTGTATGCAGATCTAGGTGCTCTGCCATCTTTACACATCTGTACGAGATGGCAACAACAACAGTGTCCAACTTTCCAACTGCAATGTCAAGACCCAATGTTTCATCACAAAGGTTTGCAAATGTAAATCCTGCCAATCTTGGAGGCAGGTTTAAGGTTGACTCATGTCATAAACTGGCAAGTGTTTGTCATGTTGCATCAACACAACCTCTCTTGACAATGACAGCAGCTGCTGTAAAATATGAAAAAATCAGGACAAATGCAATGTCCGTGTCTAGTTCAAACGATGAGGTTCCGGGATTGCCAATTGATTTGAAAGGTTTCACATCTATTTCCATGAATGCTTTGTATCAATACAAGTTTGTAGGATGTCCAAACATCATATATTGGTGTGTTTATATTTAATCTATTCTGTAATCTTGAATTTGATTGTTTACGATTTTAAGAATATATGCCCTGCCCTTAATTTTCCTTCCCATAGTTATATGGAGTAATGTCAAAAGGTTGTGTTGTGACTCCATAGGCTCTTTTCTCTATTCAATAGTTTACTCATTCCAAAATCTACTTTGCTGAAAGTTGGCACACTAGAAAAGAAAAAGTGTAAAAAAATCGTTTCTCTTAGACAGTATCTATAAACTGTTGTCTGTGCAACCTCTATATGGTATAACAACTCAACAATAATGTCTTAAGTGTTTACTTTTTTCTCAAAATCTGGTATTGCCAAGTGTACCTTTTTTTTTCGTACTGTCTTTTTTTATATCTTTGATTTGTTGTGCATTCCACTAAATGTTTAGTGATCTGCAGGTAAAAGGGCTTTCATTGCTGGTGTGGCTGATGACAATGGATATGGGTGGGCAATAGCAAAATCTCTTGCAGCAGCAGGAGCTGAAATTCTTCTTGGCACATGGGTACCTGTGAGTAATTATTACAGATTTCGGTGTTGTGTATTTGTGCATTGTTTGCTTTTACCCTGATGTATCTTTGTGCAGTATACAAGTGGTCAGGTACTAACTTTGAACATTTTTATGCAGGCTCTAAATATTTTTGAGTCCAGTCTAAGACGTGGAAAATTCGATGAGTCACGCAAGTAAAACTTTTAAGTGGTTTTATTGATTTTATTTGTTAAAAAATGTGAGACTCACTTATTTTGCTAACAAGGAACTATTTTCATCTTTCAGATTGAAAGATGGTTCATTGATGGAGATTGCTAAAGTGTATCCTTTGGATGCAGTATATGACAACCCTGAAGATGTCCCAGAAGATGTAAGAGAGAAGTCCATAACAAATTACATTTACAAAACATATCATCTACTAATGTTTGTGGAAATTGTATAGGTGAAAGCTAACAAGCGCTATGCTGGAGCCTCAAATTGGACTGTGCAGGTATTCATTAACTATTCTGTCATCTGTATTTCTCCACCATTATGATACCCTTTCAATACTCTTTTTAATTTGATTTATCTGAAACGTTTGAATATATTATCAGTCTTGTTAAATTGTACATGGGTTTGGTGCCATAAATGTTGATATGAAAATTTTCTTGTGCTAAGATCTCTCCAGGGAGCATCTAATTGGATATCAGCTTCTTTTCTCATTTTCTTTTGAGCTAATGATTGTTAGCTAAATAAGCTATTAAGCCAAGTTTATTAAAGCTATTAGAAATAAATATCACAACTTACCAAAAGCATTATTATAGGTACTTATTTCAAATCCATATAAGGAGGAATTGTTACATATAACTAATGATCAATTCGAAGAATATTCCATATTTTATACACTTTAGAATACATTGAAGCTTTACACCAGATGATTGTATAGATCAATTTGTTGGCTGGTAAACATAGGTGGTGCCAATTCAATGTGGAGACAGAAATCATAATTAAGCTTTTTTATTTAAGAAAATTTTAGAACCTATTCTTAGTGGAGACAGGATATAGAGAAAATAGTCTAAGGTCATACAATCTATTCATATTTTAAGATCATGTAGATCTGAAGCTTGTAACCCAATAAAGAGATATATAATCTACTCTTGGATTTACATTTTAATAAAAGAAAAAAAATCTTTTTATATGTTTTTCCTCTGCTCCTTGCCTTTAATGAACATGTATAACCTTGTCAGAGTCAATACTAAAGTTTATTTGGGTTGTTGACTAGAAGCTCTACTGACTTATTCAATAAGACACATGAATTTAATCATAAATAAATCATATAAATTCCATACATGATGTAATCATCTACAAGATGAAGGGTCTTTTCTTTACTTTTTGTTGTTTGTTTTAAACTTCTATATGACCAATCCTGAGGCTGAAAACGTAATTTCACTCTGATTATTTCATATGATTCATTAATTACTTGATTTTGGTTTATCTTTTATTTTTTTAAAGTTTTCAATAATGGAGAGGAATTCATGGCAATATTTGTTTGAAACATAGGATGCTTTGTTGAGTAGCCATTACATTGTGATCTGTATCTCAGTTTGTGAAGTGTAGAGTTACACTGTGATTTGATTTACCTGATAGGAAGTTGCTGAATGTGTCAAGAAAGATTTTGGAAATATCGACATACTTGTGCACTCGCTTGCTAATGGACCAGAGGTATTACAATAATGAAGTTTTTTGTCACCTCATGTCTTTTAGCTTTAACTGACACTCAACTTTGTTTTAGGTCAGCAAACCATTGACTGAGACATCACGTAAAGGATATCTTGCTGCCTTGTCTGCATCAAGTTACTCTTATATTTCACTACTCAAACATTTTCTTCCAATCATGAACCGAGGCATGTTCATTACTGAAAGAGGCTTGCCATTTTATTGCTTCATTGTTCCATCAGTTATTGTTTTTACCTTCATGTTTTGGTTGTAGATGGATCTGCAATTTCTCTTACATACATTGCTTCAGAGAGGATCATTCCTGGGTGTGTTGGATATGCTTCAAAGCTCATAAACTCGTTTATTTTGATCACATTTTTTTATCTAAAGTTTTGAAATTTCTTGTATGCAGATATGGTGGTGGTATGAGCTCCGCAAAAGCTGCTTTAGAAAGTGATACTAGAGTGAGTTTTTTTTTTTTCTTTTTTTCAAATTTTCAAATTATGTGCATGTAGCTTAACTTTCTCCACCTCCCCCCTTTTACCCTTTCGATATTTAATATATTATACCTAATGTTTTCTGCTTTTCCAGGTGCTTGCTTTTGAAGCTGGCAGAAAGAAAAGAATCAGAGTCAATACCATATCCGCAGGTATTGATGGCCTACCACTTCGTCAGCAAATAATTTTTGTTTGCTTTCCTTTTCTCCATGTAATGACACATAAATTCGTAATCTGAAGCAAGTGATGCCAATTGCTTGGTGAAGAAGGAAGTGTTGTAAAATATTTTTTGCTCTGGTCTTATTATTATGTTACCAAAACTGTTCATGTCTAATTCCCTCCAAATTGGAAATGTGTCAATAGCGGAGAATTTTTACTGCATTATATCTGAACTACATAATTCACAATTACTAAAAGTAGATCCAATTATTGTCTTATACAATAGCAATTGTCTTATCCCACTAGTGATCTCAACTTTATGGATCACATGATGCCATGAGGCTCAATTAAAAACCAAGTCTTTAGAGATATTATTCACCATGAAATCACTTCTAATAATTTCCTCTTGCCCTTTTTCATCTCTCACTACCCTCTTCACAGGTTAGGAACACCTAATAATTTCTCCTTCTCCGGGTTGATGGGGTGGTTAAAAAAATATAACTGTACCATACATTTATGCAAGTAAACTTTTTCATTGTTTTTTGCATGTCAATGAATTCAGAACAAATTGATAGACATGTTGACTTAAATTATTTTCAGTTGCATGTCAATGAATTCAGTGCAAATTGATTAACATGTTGAGTTGTTTTCAATGGCTAGGTCCACTGGGAAGCCGTGCAGCAAAAGCAATTGGCTTCATTGACATGATGATTGATTATTCATTTACCAATGCACCACTTCAGAAAGAACTACATGCTGGTAAAGTTTCACTTTGAGATTCTTCCTTTCTGAAACGACCCTTTTGCACCTTTTTACCTGCAACTACTTACATATTGGAGATTCTGTAACAGAGGAGGTAGGCAACACTGCTGCATTCTTGTCATCACATTTGGCTTCAGGCATTACAGGTTCTGTTATATATGTTGACAATGGCCTTAACGCTATGGGTGTTGGAGTTGATAGTCCAGTATTCAAAGAACTTGACATTCCAAAGGAGCACCATTGAAATTGTGAATTAAGGTCCTTAGTTTTTCTCTAATACAACTTAGACCCTACGGCCTAGGATTCTGTAGAAAAATAAAAACCGTGAGGTGTTAGTTTTTACATTTCCATAAAATACCAAGCATTGTTTGAGCTTTGTTACCAATGTTTTTCATCAATTATGATATACTTTTCATCATCCTCTGCAAAATGTATGTTCTCATTTGAAGAGTCATACCTTGAGGAATGAGGATCTGAGGTGAAGTTATTTTAGTTCTTAAACAAAAACTTGAATAGGTGTGTTGAATTTTCTAATGACTCTATGCTTCAAATGTTTTTAACAAGGTCGTTGTACTTTCAATAGAGTTGTATTTAAAAATTGAAATCAATTTAAATTTCTCAAATTTTAAGGATTGAATTTCTACAATGTAAAAAAATGTTAACTTTATTATTTGAAAAATACAACTGTTATTAAGAACCATGAATCCTTAAGCAAGAACAATTTAAGAATCTTGAACCTAGCTTTTGGCCAACCTATCTTAGGTGATTCAAAATTAACATTCAAACCAATAACATCCTTCAATTCCTACACTAATCCTCAAGTAAACCTTACCTTTAGAACATCCAAAACACCTTCCAAAAAACAAAACACCAAGACCTTACCTATAGCATAACTTTCGTCTGGTTTATCCAAGAAACACTCCAAGAAGGCTTCAAGATTTCTCCAAGAAGGCTCCAAGATTCCTCCAAGAACTTGAGCCTTTCCCTCCAACTCTGATCAAAACCTTAAATATTACCTAACACAAGCAAATCACAACCTTCCATCACCTTCCAAACCTTCAAGAACTTCATCCAAGCAAGTCTAGCCCTTTTGGCGTGTTGTTCTTCTGATTTCTGATTGAGTCAAATATCGTATAGAGTTGCGTTGCGCTACCCGCATCCTTGTCAAACACTCATGAGGTATTTCACATTTTTTATGTAGAAGGAAGAAGAGTAGAGAGACATCTAGAGTTTTTTTTCTCATAATGGGCTAAGGTAAATAAACTTTCACTCACTGAAATATTATTTCTCAGCAAATGAGAGCCCTATAATCAAGGTTACTCTCAAGTAGGAGTTTTCTCAGCATCTTCCCATTTGCCCAACAAATTTAAGTCAGTGTTAACCCTATTTTTGAAAATCCACTTAAGGAATTTGGATTCACGCAACGAATTTATGTTGATTAACTAAAGTATAAATAGGGAGAAATGGTATTTGTTAAGTTAAGCTTTCTAATATTCAATGTCAATTTGAAATCAAAACATCTAAATTTTCTATAAAATTTACAATATAGAACACAACCTAAGTAGACTCATAAACACATATATCTATTCTATTCAATTTTCTTCCTCTACAAATTAATTTGTTTAAGCATTTTCTTAACCTTTCTTAACATTCGAGATATTATATCATCAATTGAGTTCTTTGTCTCAACTTCAGAAGTATAAATATCTTCTTCTAAAGCCTTCAGTGATAAATGTCCTTGTGTCTGATCTGAAGTTGTTTTAACGTAGACCTTGCATGTAACCCTTGTTAGACATTGTTATGGTCTCATTTTGATCTTGATCTTAGAGATGAACCTTATGACTTTTAGGATTCCTAAAAGCTCATCCCAAGTGACCTTCTTTAAGTTGTACGCTTCTTGGATGGTTGTGGTTGTCGGTTCTCACACCTATGGCATGTTATACAACAACTTCAAATTTATCTAAGCTTTTTGGAAGCTTTGTCCTAAAGCTTCTAGTTCGATTAGAATAATTTACATTCTTTCAAACATGTCATCAATATATTCACCATCATTTGTGGTGAAAAACTTGTATTGATGTTTGAGGGTAGTAGTCTTCCTTAGTAGCACGTTCTCATTTTCCTTGTAGTTTATCTTCTAGGAGTCCCACATCTCCTTAGATGTCTTCAACCTACTAACTTGTTTATATTTATTTATAGATAAAGCACAAATAAGAGTGCACTTAGCTTTAGCTTTTATTGTTCAACTGCATGTAATTGAACTTTTCTTGTGTTTAGTCTTCCTCTAGAGATTTGATGTCGATGTCGATGTCTCAGTGTTGATGGTCCATAATTGATAGTGTGTGAATTTTATGTACATTTCCATTCAATATTTTCAATAGGGCTAGTCTTCTCCTAAGAATGTCACTAACCTTGTGAGTGATGCTCCCTAACATGATATGTCATTCCATCCTTGCCGTTATCATATATTTTCTTCTAATAATTGTTAGGTGTTCAACCCGTTAGAGGCCAAGCTCTAACATTAACTGTGAAAGCTAGGTAAAATACATAAGAAGAGATAATTGAATTGTATAATAAAACATTTCATAATTTCCACAAGATCCATGTATGATTAAAATAGTCAGATGCAGTTTCAAGTGGACAAACTCACTATCAAGATATTTTTGCAAATCTAGTTCAAAAGACCCTCTTTAAAGTTAGATGACAATTCAATAACAATATAAAAGTGTTGAGAGTAAAGAAATATTTACGCTTGATATTTTTGTACTGGCTAGTCTATTAACTAAGACTCCATGTAATTCTTGATAAGCTTGATCATGTTTCACAAGGTAGACTATCATTGAAAATATAAGACAAGTATTTTATGAACCTCAACCACTCCTGGCCAAACAAATGAGTTTTGTTTAGAACACAACCACTCCTAACTATGACTGAGTATTGTTTGGAATGCAGACACTCCTAGGTAAACAATCAGGCACTGTTTAAAGCGTAAACACTCTTGGCTAAGCAACTGTGTATTGTTTGGAACATAGTCACTCCTAGGTAAGACTGAGTATTGTTTGGAATGAAGCCACTCATACCTTAAAAACTTGGTTATAAGAAGATGCCATTAGATGATCATAGGGTTTCTTCCTAAAAGAGGTGTTGTGTCTTACGATGTATACATGATAAGGATCATTCTTCTAAATAGATAAAGAACATATCATTGTTTATCAATGAGATGGGTTTCCAAGCTTAAGATTTCAATTCTTAAGTTTGTCTAGATTTTTAGATTCCTTCTTAAAAAATATCTTCTATAAATAGAGGTGTTGATATGAGTTAATTTGTAATTACACATGTTTTTATGTATTTCACTTGGATTAGAATTTTGTTTAGCAAGATAAGGTGATGACTCAGTGAAGATTGTCACTAGACACAAACTTAACCAAGTAGTTAAGTAATTCTGAAGGTTCTCTTTAAAGAGCAAAGAGAAAAGACACACACAATGACTAATGGCACACAGAATTAAGCATAAGAATTGGAAGAGAATTGACGAAATAATGAATGAAAATGAAATAGATAAGAGAAAAGGAATTCTTAGGCGGATGAAGCATCAATGAAGATGGAAGAGAATCACGCCACTTGAGGAAGGAGAGCTCTAAGATGAGTGAGGAAAGGAGTCGCCACTTGCAGCATTCTTTGCCAAGATAAGACTCAAATAACTTTAGAATACTAAAAAATTCACTCAAGAAAGGTTTCTTTACTTCAAAATTTAATGTGATTTACAAGAGAGCAATGCACTCTATTTATAGCCTAAGGTGCCTAGGTGATCAAGAGAGGCACATGGGAAATGGGTATGAATGAGCCGTTCATGGAGAGAGCCTTCTAGAATCTAGCTCAAAATGTGAAGCACATGGTGGGGGAAATATGGAGATCTCTTCTAGAAGGTAAGTTAAAAATGTGGGCTTGACACAAGCCCAATTTTATGCTATTTAAATCCTATTCTACCGAAATAAAAAGCAGGGAAAATAATTGGTGCTCAGGTCCAAATTTTTGCTATGCTCCTGGTAATCCTTTAAGGCATAATGGACTGTGAGTCATATGGAATGAGTCTGACTAGCCCTGGGTCCCGTGTCATGCTCCTAATCATCCTTCTAGAAGGCTGGGATGTCTTAGTGGATGTTTTATAAGTTAGGGTTTCATCATGCTCCCTAGGTTGGAGAGAATTCGTCCACGAATTTGAAATATCTGCAAAGAAAGGAGTTAGATCACTCACATGAAAAGAACTAGTCCCTAAATATGTGTTACATAGATCTAACACATAAGCATTATCATTGATCCTTTTAATGATTTGAAAGAGACCATCACCACGGGGAAGGAATTTAGATTCCTTTGAGTAAGCAAACAATCATTTCTTAAGTGAAGCCATACCCAATCCCCAGGTTTAAAGATAATTTCTTTACGTCTCTTATTTGCATGTTGAGCATACTTGCCTACTTTATTTTTTATTTGTCGTTTGACGTGTTGGTGCAAGGGGATTGAACCCTTACACAACCTCAAAAGAAGTGTGAGAAGTAGTAGAATCAACTACTCTATTATAAGCAAACTCAATGTGAGGAAATAAGTCCTCTCACACCCCAGGATTCTCGAAAATAAGGCATCTCAACATTTGTGACAAAGTTCTATTAACCACTTTTGTTTATCCATCTGTTTAGGGATGACAAGTAGTAGAAAACATCAGTTTTATGCCAAGTTTGCTCCACAAGGTTTTCAAGATGTGAGTCAAGAACTTAGAGTCTTTGTCAGATACTATACTTCTAGGACGTCCATGTAATTGAACAACTTTCTTAAAGAAGAGATTGACAATATTACAAGCATCATCTACTTTGTGACATGGAATGAAATGGGCCATTTTGGAAAAATGATCCACCACCACAAAGATAGAATTCATACCCTTAGATAAAATAAAATCCATTGAAATATCTACCCAAGCCATGTCAGGGATGGGTAGAGGGGTATATAGACCATGACCTTGAACCCTAGACTTAACTTTCCTACATGTTATGCATTTATTACAAAAATTGTGTACATATTTTCGCATGATGGGAAAAAAGAATTGTTCATGCAAGGTATCTAAGGTTTTTCCTACCCCAAAATGTCCCATTAATCCACCTTCATGTGTCTCCTTAACAAGAGAGTGTCTCAAAGACCCTTGAGGCACACACAGTCTTTTTCCTTTAAAAAAGCCTTCATGGATGAAAAAGTCTTTGTGGGTTCCTTTTGAGCATTATTGTAAGATGTGAGAAAAATTAAGGTCGTCTTTGTAAATTCCCTTGATGTGATAAAAAACGAAATATTGAGTGTTTAAAAATTGAGCAATGTATGTCTTCTAGAAAAAGCATCTGCAACCACATTTGACTTGTCTTGCTTATGTTTGATAACATAGGAAACTTGCTCAATAAACTTTACCCACTTAGCAAGTTTGCTCTGGCTTTTTAGATATTTAAGAGATTCATGATAACTGTGTATCACAAACTCTTTGGGTAAGACATGGACTTCTTGGGTTGATGATGATGATGATGGTGCCTAACTTCATAATTTTGCATTCTCCAATCTTCATCTTCCTCTTCTTAGCTTCCATAGTGCATTTGATATCTTGTTGTTCTTCTAGGCTCCCATCTTCTTTCCCGATTTTGCCTATCTTGTGACTCATTTAGTCTTTGTAACCTCTCCATCATTTTCCATATATCTTCTTCCCTTTGAACCAGGCTTCTCTTAGTCTTTTCAAGCTCCACCATAAGGCTTTCCTTTTGAAGAGAAGGTGGTTTGGATGATTCCCTAGATGACAAGTGAGACATAATTTTGCAGAAACAAATTCAAACAATTAGTTCAACATAACAATTTTAATCACTATTCTCACGTGTATCACTCGACTTTTTAGCAAAAGATGAAGTAAGGTTAATATTACTCTTCACTAAAAAAGAAGGTTCTAATATCCAAAGAGTCCATGCATGCAAGAATTGCTTCAAATGAAAGATGACAATACTCTTATCACTCACTCAAAGAGGACTCAGAAAACTTAAGACAATTTGAAGATAAGGAAGAAAAGTATAAAGCAAGAAAGCTAAACCAAATTTGGAAATAAGATGGAGACAAACTTTTAACAATACAAACAACAAAAAAAACTTTTAAGACTCAAACTTAAATTTTAAATATGAAGCTTATGTTTAGAAATTATTAAAGTAAGAATAAAACTCCACAAGATATGAACACAATTTTCCACACAAATAGAATATTTTTTAACAACTTGATTTTTGAAATGTGAATGCACCTAATTTTCTTTGTTTCTATGGATTCAAAATTTCCATATTCTTTTCATGCATATTTTTTATTCACTTTTCAAATTCTAAAATGAAATTTGGATTCAAATCCAATTTATGTGAACACTTGCATTCTATATTTGGAATTAAATCAACCACTACTTAAGACAACTTATAATTTTGTTTTTAATTCTTCACAAATAAATTCAATTAAGTCGAATAGGAAAATACTCTTAGAACACTAAGAACATCATGACTCAAGCAAAATGGCTATGGAAAGTTAAAGAAATCACTTAACATGAGAGGAATTTAAATTGACAAAGGAATTCAAAAGCGGAATTTAAATTCCTAATGAATATAAAAAATGGAATTGTAAATGACAAGAGATTGTAAAACAAAATTGAAATGACAAGGAATTGTAAAAGCGAAATTGAAAGGTGTTGGAAAATTAAGACAAAATTGAAAGGTGTTGGAAAATTAAAAATATAATTCAAAGGTGTTGGAAATTTAATTTACTCACCAACTTTTTTTTGTATGTAAATTTAATTTACCCACTGTTATATCCATAGGTAATATCATTTTAGATGGAAAAAAGTAAGTTTGGAAAAACTAATGAAGAGATGTAGTTACCCACCAATAAAGATTGGTGGGAAAAGATAAGTCATCGGTGAAGGCATGGGTAAATTAAAAAAAAAAATACCCCCTGTTAAAAATAAATTTCTCGTAGCGCCCTTTTTGTTGTTGGAAAATTTTCAAAATGTTTTAGTTTCAAAAATCGAAAGCGCACTATGTGTATTGAATTGGAAAACGAAAGTATTGAAATCAAAATATTTTCCCAAATGAGAATACCTTTGAACCTCTTAAGCTCACCTCTGAACCTTGTTCCTAAACCAAACCTCTGAACGTGGTTGCCAGTTCAAACCTGAAGACTACATTCCTAAATCACCCAAATTAAAGCTTTGAAGTTGTTTCCAAATCCAAAAGCGAAATCCCAGAGCTTATTAGTTTCCAAATCCAATGTATGAACCTCATTTCCAAATCGAAACCCAAATTCCAAAATCAAAATCTGAGAGCGAAGCTTCCCCATTTGAGGGCACACGATTTTTGCGTCTAACCCTAACTGCAAAAATTGTAGCAGTGAAGTGATAGAGAATAGCTTATACATCCATTAGCGAGTCAAACCCTACTCATGTTTTACTTTTGAGTTACATGTTGTATATTAGCTTTTAAATAAGTTGTAATGAGACTTAGTTATGACTTTGGATTTATGATTTTATTCTCAAACTTATGGTTACGTTGTTTTATCAACTACTTGTTTGTTATATGGTTATGTCTAGTCTACAGGAATTATAAAGGATAATTTACTACATCAAATATGAAATATGAGTGGAAGTAAAAATAATAAAATTGCTAGCTCCTTTAATTTGGTGGTACATGGGGCCATGAATTTTACTTTGATTTGTTGCCAAAGTTGTTGAGGTGTTCCATACCAACATGATCCACAAGAATGAAATGTCTTTCAAGAACAATCTTTTTAAGTACAACCGCAACAAGAACCTCCTAGGCAACAACAAAATGAAGATATTGATTAGGTAGACTTTTAGGAATTTTAAGCTTTCGATTATGTTATGTTTGAATTTGAAATAAAATTTGTGTTTTATTTTATGTTAGATGTATCAGATGATGTTTGTGTAATAAATTGTTCAATTAATATATGTTGGATTACTTCATATGTTGGATATGTTAAATAGTGTACAAGTATAAAATATCTAAAGAGATTCATTTAAATGTTTGAATGAACATTTTGATGCATGTAGAATTACCTACGAAATGCTATTGGGGGTATTACCTACAAATTGTTGTTGGTGGATATTACCTACCGACTGTTGTTGGTGGGTATTATCTACAAACTGTTGTTACCCACGGATTCAACATTCGTAACGCCTACATTACATACATATTTTTTTTAGTGAAAAATTCGTGGGTAATGCTGATTTACCTACAAATTTTTGCTGTTACATATAGATTTCTTCTGTAGATAAATCCATTTTTTTGTAGTGTGAATTACGAAAGGATAGAAAAAAAATAATAGTTATTATTCAGCTTAATTAAGTTTAGAGTCTTTGATAAATTTTGATATTTTCAATTAAGTTCCTATTAAATTTTCTTAATCTATTCAATACTACAAAAATTCTATTTTTCAATTGAGTCATCCCCATTTAATTTGTATGTTAATTGGGTGATATTGTTGTCATCTTCCCTCGTCATATTGCTTAGTTATTCTCCACATGTTATTTTGTATTAATAGTAAACGACATAGTTTTTGGTCAATAGGTGTGATGACTTTTGTTTCTTCATATTTTATGGACTAATTGTATCTCGTAGAGGCTTCTTATGTTATTGTTTTTTGTTTTTAGTATAGATTTATATTTTTGTAGAGAACTATAGTTATAAAAAATCTTGTATAAAAATTATATTTTCAACTTAAATTTTTATAGACCGTCTAATTAGTTGATTTAACTATGATAACATTTTGAACTAATCTTTGTTGTAGTAGATGTAGGTGCAATTGGTTCCAGAACAGAGAGAGGGAGTTGAATGGATCCTTAGACTCTCTTTTTGCATAGATAAAATAATTAGACTGTCTAGTAGAATGTTTAATGAATTGTCTAACAAATTGTCTAATAGGACTATCTAACAAATAATCTAGTAGGATCGTTTAACAGATCATCTAGTTGGAGCGTTTAACAGATCGTCTTGTAGGACCATCTAGTAGATCGCCTAGTAGGACGATCTAACTGATTGTCTAGTAGGATAGTTTAACATATCGTCCAACAATAAGAATAACATAAAAGCAATAACAAAAGTAAAGAGATATTAGTACACGTGAACATATTTTGGTTCACCCAAACTCAGATTACATATAATCCCCTTAAGCAACTACTTAAGAGCTTCCACTACTAACACACTTGGTAATAACAAGTATTCTTATCTTTTTCACGTTACAACAAGTATTCTAACCTCTCCAGGTTACAACCACTATTCGTACCTCTCTAGATTACAACTTCTTAACCTCCCATTGAGATTAAGAACTCTCAAAAGAAACAAAGAAAAACTCACATGTATAAATTCACAAAGTGAAGAATTACAATGATTTCACTCATAACCCAAAAGACTAAATGTGTTATGCAAGATCACTAGTATGATTTTTTTTGCTTTCCTTGCCTTACTTCATTATACACATTCAATCCATTTATATACCTTTTTGAATGTTTCCTTTAATCTTCAAATTGGTTAATGTTGAATTTTGCGGTATCTTTATATCTTCACATTTTTGGTGCAAGACCATAACAAATAACAGAAAGTTTAGATTTGCGATCTTTCAATTTGTTTTTGCTTCGAATCTATTTACAAAAATAATTTGAAAGTAATTGCAATATGGATTAGTAAAAACAAATTAAACTTAATTTGATAATGTTTTCGTTCTAGATTTTTCGTGATATTAAAAT
>Ga0123341_1001057_pt1 | contig 19676 bp, 13 predicted proteins | sample Turbeapinknodule_FD_89959 | JGI IMG/M metagenome (GOLD analysis project Ga0123341, IMG submission 89959) | Root nodule microbial communities of legume samples collected from Mexico - Turtle bean Mexico pink nodule | ecosystem: Host-associated > Plants > Roots > Nodule | place: Mexico: Nepantla...
ATATATATCTAATATTCCAAGGAGCGACAATATAATTTTTTAAAAATAAACTACACTATTAATATAGAATTTTAAAATAATTAAATTAAAGAATACGAGTTTGAAAGTAATTTACTCTAAATAATTCAATGGCGTGCCGGTTTAGTTGGTTAAACTTTGAAATGAGTGCCGCTTTTATTTATTGAGGAAAATAAATGTTTAATAGAATGGTATCGTGAAAATGAAAGGTTCATATATTAAAGAAGATTGGTAGAAGACAGTTAAGAATCAATAATTTTAATACAAGTAATCAGGAATTTAATAGAAGTGGTTAATGTGTCGAATCTAAGGTGAAATCATTCCGATAATATGAAGTTTAATTTTTGATAGAAATACCTCTTGACTAAACTTTATTATTCTCCAATTAAATCAGATTAGTTTGAGGTAAAACTTCAAATATTGACAAAAAGGAAGAACTAAATACACTTTACTACCTGGAGCTCAATTCTTAAAACTTTAAATTGTAAAAAAGTTAGTCATGATTGAAGAATAAGAATAAAAACTGTGTAAAATCAATTAGAGAAAAAATTTCGGATTTAACAACATATAGAAAATTAAAAGAAATTCAAGATCTTTTGGTAATTATGGGGAATCATATATACTAATATTTAACTTTAATTGCTGTTTAAATTAAATTGAGATAACATTGCTATATAACATTCACCAGAGTCACAATTTTAATTTCAAAGGATGAAAATATATATAAATTGTCTTAAGAATGATTCAAACAATGTGACACTATATTCGAAACAAGCCTTCCATCCAATCGAGGGCTAAAAGAACGAGTTTTCAATATACTAATATTTTGATCTAAGTCCATTGAGATAACATTATTCCGATGAATTACTACATCCGATATATACATACCATATATCAAATCGTACAATACAATTTGGTATGTTATTAACAAATGAATAATTCGGTATGTATTACTAGGTCTGGGCTATTCGAGATTGTACACTTAATAATTATGAGTTGAAGAATGGTTTTGAAGTGAGAGGTTATGTTTTAGGGATCCATGGATCCGTCCACAATTATTGTATATCATTCAATTAAACTCACTACTGTGTCGTGTTTCTTCAAAAGGAATTAGATGAATAGGATGACAGAGAAAGAAAGAAATAATAGGTTAGTTTACCTGGATGTTCCGTGGTTTCAGCTGACAATGCATAAGTGATGCAACTTAAATAGGCAAAATAAATGCACAATAGATCAATTTTAGGATGCATGAAGCAAAGGCCAGATAATATTATACATAGAACTTCTCCAACAAATTAATAACATCAATTATATATTCATTACTCATTAATTGATGTAATTTGCTAATAATAATAATAATAATAATAATAATGACAAAACCCGCATTGCACAATAACTGGCTATTAACCAAGATTTATAATTGAAATATTTTTAGGAATAAAAAATAAAAAGATTAGACAAACTACCCATAAACAGAGAAAACGTACTGATAAGCCCCTTATCACAATAGATACAATAAAAAAGAAGTTGGGAGTGGCCGGGGTACCATTGTAATTTCCTCAGTCCTGTTTGTTTGAACCATAGAATAATGAATTTTATTTCCAAATCTTTACAGATTTGTCATGACTGGCAGAAGCAACCATCCCTGTTACGGGTGATTGTGCTAATGCAGATATCACACACTCATGAGCTGAAATTGTCATACATCTATTCTCAACCATGTTCCATAGCTCCAATGACTGCAAAGTATAAATAAAAACTATAAAAAATCATGTTCATAACATACACAATTCAAAAAATAATTAAGAAATATTATTTATTGTTTTTAATTATTAAAATATTAGCTTATTTTATTTTTAATATATTTAAATGTTTCTATATCCTCATAAAATGATGTTATAGAGACTGTCTTAACGATGTTGCAGGTCGGAAGTGTGATTCTCACCATTCTCCCCAACTACCTCAGGGATCCCACTATCTCTCAAAGGTTAAAGGTCCAAATCCAGACAACTGGACCAAATCAGGTAGCTGAAGCCTTCTCTGCTACACTTCATCAATCATCTACATACCAACTAGCAATGATGGGGCTTTATATGTTCCATTACAAACAATCTCTTCCTCCATTAGAACCATACACTTTCATATCTTCCTTTCTTCCTATCTCTCAACCTCCTTTCCAAAACCACCTTCTCAGTTGATCCCATCACCTTAAACCTCGTCCCGGAGCCTCTACTTGTCAAACCAAGACAAAACCTAAGTCTAGTTCAAGACCTTCCTCATAAAGCCCAAAACTAACGATATCTCCCTACGAATCTCTGATATCCTCTCCTAGAAATCAACCATTCTCTAATAAGAATGTTCTTCAAGATTCCCAGGACCATATTCCAAATTTTCCTTAAAACGTTATCCTAATACTGATAAAGATTTGCAAGATGATAACTCTTCCTACAGTGGAACCACACAAAAAGACTCATCATTTGAAAACTCAGAAGGAGACCCTGGTTATGCTGATTTAACTAATATCTTGATGGCCACCACAACAGTATTACAGACCAAAACTAAGGCAATATATGACTCTCCTGATAATGAAGTTATTTCCTCTCCAGAGTGGAACCAAATCTGGATGATATATCTCTTAGCAAGTACAGAAGAAGACTTTGAGTTTGAGACCTGGTTAAACACCAGATTGATGAAACACTCAAATTCACACAAAGTGATTGAAGAATTTCGTTGTCGAATGACTGACTGAAAGAATGGTATCATGATTTAGGTGCTATCCAACATATTATTGGTGGGTGGCGTGGTTCAATCTCTATCACATATTCCTTTTTTTCACGAACTTTAATTTAATTTCCACATCTTGATAACCAAAAACAAAAACAAACATAAACTCATCGAAGATTGAAGAAGCACCCAAATTTTATCGTAAACAAAACCAAGAAGTCCATACATATATACGTGTGTATATATTGAATACTAAGTTTTTTCCTTAATTATTGAATAAGAAGGATTCTATCATTAAATATTTTTATATAATTATTTAATATATTTCTATTATTCTGTGGAAATTTAAGTAAAATTATTAAATTATATAAATCACACTTAATATTTAATAAAAAAATTGTAAAAACAAAAACAACTGTAAAATTAATTTATATGCAGTACAAATCACTGTGACATAAGAAAAATATCACATAAACACATACACAATGGCAAAAAAGTATAACTAATGGTGAAGGATGAAAAACATATGGGCAACAACTCAGCTGCCAACAATGCAAATAATGTGAATATTTTTCTACTTGAAAGTGTTTAAATAAAAATAATGGAGTCTATATTAAACTAAAATTCAAAAAATCAGCCCAATTAAATGGATTTAAAGGGGTTGGGACTGATGTTCTTATGGACCGGTATAAGATAATTGACTTTTTTTTATCAGCCTTAGAATAGTTTAGCCGATATTTCTTTTATCTCTAACCATTTTTTTCTGTGGTGGGATGGTATAGTCTCTATCACATATTCCTCATTTCTCACAAAATTATAAAAGTTATAACCCAGAAATTAAACTTATACTCATAGCGCACAAAGTATGTTGTGAACAAAACCAAGAAATGCACACCCAAACATAAGGAAGGATTACTCTAAGAGTAACCATAAGAGTTACTTTTTTATCTTCAACTTCTATTTTTTTTTTCTTAATCTGACAGTTTTAATAAGTAATCACTTTTTCAAATATATAAAACAAATAAACAATAAAAGTGAAAATAGCAAACAACAAAGCTTCATACACACATACATACCTGGTATCCTCCAATAACCAACAGAGTTGAGTAGCTTGGGTGAAAAACACAAGAATGATACATGTTTCCACTGGAATTAAGTTCATGAATGCACTCCCCAGATGCAAGTGACCACACTTTGACAGATTCTTGACTAACAGATGCCAAGTAATCTCCATTTGTATCCCAACAGACGCAATGTACCTCTGCAGAGTGTCCCTAGAAATGCATTAAATTATAATTGTTAAAATATATTATCACAAGAAAATAGGGCAGAATAATTTTATTATTTTCTTAGATTTCTGAAGTTTTGCGTCCGTGTTAACACCTGAAATGTGTGCATCTGCCTATCAGTCTCAACATCAAAGAGAGACACAACACTACCACTTGCTGCAGCCAGAAATTGACCAACCCTTGGCTGAAACCTCACCTGGGTAGATCCTCCCTGCTTGATTAATTTAATATCGTTTAGAATTGAGAAAAGGCCTAATTCATAATATTTTGATAATAACTAAAAGTAAATTTTGTAGGTGACCTTAAAAAGTCGGGTGCAAGAATATTGGCTAATATTCCAGAAACGAATCTCGTTGTTATCATCACAGGAACAGAAAAGATCATTTTTTTTTGGGTGAAAATCAAGGGACACCACATGCGAAGTATGACCACTATATGCCTGTAAACAAAAGGTTGGCTGCAAAAGTAATAGTCAATGGTAAGTCCAGTAGCAACTAAACCAATACTTAAAAAAGATACTGATGTTTCGGTGCAAGGGCTATATAAGATTTAGCACCCAATTTTCATGTTTGGGTTAAAATCACCAAAGATAAAACTTAAAAAATAGAAACAACATATTTCATATAGAGCAACACATCTTCAAAACAAGTTTTATCCACAGGGTAAAAAATAAAACTTCTAAAGAAGGACACTAAACATACAACAATAACAATAATTAAACTAGATTCTACACAATGGTTAACTCTTTTTTTTTTTAACTAGGAGTTCAAACTACAATCTTTTGAAAAGCCAGCAGCCATATGAACAAACCATCAATCTAATTGCCAAAGAAGAGTTCTAATTTCCAAAATATAACTTTCAAAAATACCAGGGGTTCTTGATTATATCACATTTCTAAAGTTCAGAAATCATTGGTCAAGAAAGAGAGGTTTTACTGAAAGCTGCACATCTTGACTTGCACACATGTATGTCTTAGTTATTTATAGTACAATTAGAATAAGTCAATGACCTAATTAGTAACCAATTTTAGTGGTCACCACCATACTTACAATCAACTACCTATTTATAAATGTACAAAATATGCTAATATTTTAACTACTGATATATAGGATCAGGGTCCATAATATTGGAGACAAGAACGTTTGCGTGAATCTGTTGTTGGCTTGGAGCCATGCCAACATAGACATATAATTAAAACCAAGGCTTTCATACAATCTCTTTTAGTTTGTTAGAACAGGTCATCTTAAATAAGAGACTTTACTGAAAAGCTGTTATGTGCTTTGTGCTGTACCTAGTTTCTAGGTGTGACCTTTCTTCTTTTTTCTTTCCTCTCATTCCTTGTATCTGAACTTCCAATATCATTATAAATAAGAGAACCCAAGAGAGGGAATCAAGCTCTCTAATTCATTTTCTATTCTTTTGTACTCATCTCAAGTTAGTTGTTGATTCTGAAACCTGAAGATAAACAACCCTTTCCAAGACAAAAAATGATATAAGGTGTCTGTGACTATTGAGTGAGGAAGAGATTTAAGAACATAGGTTAAAAATATAAAGTACACCATAGACTCAACCAACAAAATTACACAGTGAATAGAATATAAATCTATAATTATCACAAGGGAAGGAATCTACTTACTCCAAGAGTACTATTAAACACTACTGAAGAACATTTTCCGTAAATTGAATCTGATAAACTCAGTTGTTAGTGTTAGATTAAGAGTTTTAAGTAGATCAAGTGTACAAAACTTCAAAAAATGTAAAAACTTGTTGACATTTTATCAATTAACTTCATTTTAATGTATACTTTACGTTTTAAAGTATATAAGCAAATGTCAGTTTCAAGGTTAAATGCCTATGAATGTTTAATTGATCTAAAATTTGGTACATGTGATCATGAAGATATAATCAAAAGATACACATTCGAAAAAAAAATTATTAAGGTAAACATTCATGACTTACACTTATTCACGGAGTAAATGAATTCAATTACTATATTTTTATGTACGTAGACATAATATGTTTTCTGACAATAACCAAACTACAGTCTAGTCTCCATTGACAGGGATTTATATTTAACAGAAAGCAAATCTTATTTTCATACCAAGGAAAGAAAAGCAAAGGTCTGCATTCAAAAGAGAATAACAAGAAAGAAGGAATTTACATCTGCAGCATCCCACAACCGAACAGTTGTATCAAATGAAGATGTTGCCAGCTGAGTTGAATTTGGTCTGAAGCGAACATCAGTAATAATAAGATTGTGTTCCTCCGGAGTACTCTCCGTTTGCAGTGTCTCCATGTTCCACAGAACAACCTAATAACAAGAAACAGGATGAGCATCTATATCTTTAGCACAATAAGCGTCATTCTACTATGGTGGTAAAAATGAGAGTGAAAAAGTAATGGATTTGTTACTTAAATAATAAAAGAGTATTAAAAACTGACACACGAACTTTTCCCGCCCATTTTTATTTTATACCATCTTCAAATAAACAAACAAAAGGATGGCAACACAGGAAAACCAAACAGAGAGAACAAAAACATGATTTCCGTGCAATTAAATTATGAAAAAATGCAACACTTATTTGCTCCCTTCAATATAGTCAGTCACCTTTGGAGTAACCTTTTCCAGATTTTTAAGAGTACTAGGTGTTTTCCCCTCTATTTTTAGGAGTTCCTACAGATTCATTTTAAAAGTTTTGGCAACACTAGGAAGGCCAAAATATCTTGATTCATTGAACCTTTGCTATAATATAGTGCATTCGGTGGGAGCTCAATACATCCTGAGACTACCTTTTTCTTCATCTTGAGGATATATCCTTGGTCCAGGTCTCTTTCCTTAGCAATACATTTTGTTAAATAAAAGTTACCGTATCTAACATTACACAAGTCAGCTTTATATTTTGTTCAATCATAATAGTATCTATCAATTTGTATCATGCCAACCTAACCTGGCAGCATAAGTATTTTTTGTTGTTGTAAATCAATTGTATCTATTTTAACAAGCATGGAATTCTTAACGAATAAAATAGATTAAACAAATATTAATAGTTCTTAACTATTTTCACAAAAATTTAACTTATGTTCTTCCATTCACTGCAGAGACATTTGCATGTTTTGAAAACAGATGGGGTGCAAGAGTTAGAAGGGAAGGTCGTGTAATTTATTTGTTTTGTATTATTACATTTTGTAAGAAAAAATCACTTTCAGTATATTATTTTGTCTTATAAAGGAGCAAGAACAGTCTATAATAAAACAGTAGCAAAGTTATAGAACCACAACAGATAAATTGATTGGTGTATTTTATTGTTACATAACCATCTATGTTTAGAAAATATAATACAAGACTTTGTAACCGATAAAAATTATTAGTCTATTAAATTGTTAGAATTATATGTTTGTGTTCATTTCAAATATGTTGCGTGAAATCAAGAAGTAATATGGTCAAATGGATTCTCCTTCTTTGCCATTGATAAGCACATAAGCCTTTGGGGAACCCACCAAGCTAGATATTAGGGGGAAGAACCAAAACACTTAAATACTCACCAAACATCTTATCCTACTTGATGCCGGAGTTGAGCACCCCATAATACCCAAATTCCTTTTAGTCACAAAAATTGGATGTTGGTGAATAACAACTTTTGCATTGGATTGAGTCATGGGTTAGAGATGGAAGACTCCATTCAACCCATGGTTAATATGTTTTTGTTACCGGGGGGATTTGAACCCACAACCTATCCTTCCCTCCCTTTGACCTTTACCACCAAACCAACCGTATATCTCCATTAAACAAACAAAGAAGCATTGTATGAAGGCAAAACCTGAAGTTGAAAAATAATAAAAATGAAATGTATGAATGCCTAATAGGTGCAGGCAGTTATCACGTCAATACGGACAGTTGATTCAAGAATATTGAAATGCATCAAATAATTTAAAATAGGTAATTAATCTTGTTAAGTTTTAAACAGAAAAATAAAATTACATTTCACAAGCCGAAATATAATTGATTATGCCAGTGTCTTGTAAGTATTTTGAAGCTCTGCTATTTCTTTAAACCTGTTAAGTTAAAGAATGAAATATGGTCTACCTTTTTGTCATGGCCAGCACTAGCCAATAATTTCCCATCTGAAGAGAAATGACAGCAAACAACTTTGCTGTTGCTTTTGCGTATAGAACTAACTTCACTGAAGGAAAAGCCTGAAATGGGAAGCAATATAGCCAGCAACCTGGTCAACGTGAATGGTAAAAATTTATAGATTCATAAGGACATGAGATTACCTTTTGAAGCATCTGTAGCATGCTCCGAAGGGTTCCGTTTCAACGTCCCAAACAAGTCCCTTCCATCACCATCATCCTGTGAGAGAAATGATTCCACATTATCCTCTAAGGAGCCAACATCTCCAAAATGTTCCATGTCATCCTGCAACTAGAAGAATATAAATTATTAAGATTCAAGAACAATCATCTGTAACTTAAAAGATTCAGCAGATGATTTACGTTAGTTAAACAAAATATCGTAGTGATGCTGTTAGGAAACAACATTATATTCAGAAAAGAACAATGAAAAGAAAATCAAAACTTCCTTATTTCAGCAATTGTACAAAATGGTTACAAAGGAGCACTCTCCATTATCAATTTGATTTACCAGTTGATTTGTGGAAGATGCAAGACCACCCGCTCCATCAGTACCATACATCATCAATCCTTTGGATACACCTGCAACATTTTGCAAGCTACCCGCCATTGCAACTCCGTCACCAGGTGTATGAGTCGATGGAGTTGATGGCTGAGAATTAGAAGGGCCAAGTGTATTTCCTGTTCCAGTACTGTTTGCAGGTCCTGAAGATGTAGGCCCCTTCCTTTTCCGGTTATTCTAAAAAATGGTTGGCAAATGATTATCGCATGCAAGAGAAAAGCATTTAAATAGAAACTGCTAGCTTATATTAACAAAGTAAAAGTATTTAATATTGATGTCATCTTAAGCATAGAAATAAAACCTGCATCAATTGTTGTGGATGCAAAGGATCCTGTTGTTGCTGGGAGGTGGATTGTTGGATCTGTGGCATGTTGATCTGCATAAAAAGGACAAAATAATCATATTAACAAAGAGAATAAATGAAATGTATGTTATCAAGTGAAAATGGATTCTTCTATGAACAAAATTTTCTATTAAGGAAGGGTAACAAGCTAAAATATTTATAACATTTCTCATGGCTAGAGTATATTAAGAAGACAAAAACTATGACTTATTCTACAATTTGTCACTCTAGTAGAGTAAGTGCAACTAATTGTTTCAATCAAATATGTGTCATGCTATGACTACTGTTAGAATAAATAGCCTTAAAAAGAATTTGTCGGAAAGCAACTATGTGTTTTGTGTTATACTAGTTCCTAGATATATCTTTTCATATTCTCTTCTCTTTTCTCTCATACATTATATCTAATGTATCCAAAGTTATTATAAATATGAAATCCTAAGAGAGGAAAATTCACTCTGCCAAATTCATTCTCCAACTCTTCTTATTTTTTCTCAAGTTGGTACCAAAGAGTATTTGTTCGGAAAGAAATTGACATTCGATCCGTTTCCACATTCGTCACCGTTCGCCATCGTCTGTCACTATCCGCCTCCATTCATCGCATTCCACCACCATCTGTCACGACCTTTCGTTGTTTATCGTTGGAGTTTTGCCCATCTATGCTTATGTATGGTGTGCCTCGAAAAGTGCAACCCAACCCCGATGACCGTGCACCAAATTCTGGCCGATATGTCATCACGCATAGTCATCTTTGCAACTGCCCTAGACATGTGCCTAACTCGTAACCTTCTGATTGTCAAAATTCGTCTGGACTGCCCTAGACTCTTTCCCTCTGTATTGATAATGTCCCTTGGTGTCCCTTTAACTTATTATCCATTGTCATTTGACTCCTTTCTCTTGATTGTGTCATTTCATTCACTAAAGACTCTATTTAGTTGATTGACTAGAGTTCAAATTAGATGGTTGCCATCAGATAATAGTCCCATGGGCTACATCGCCTTCAAACCCCTGCTTTTACTAGTTTAGCGAACTCCAGTCTTTTTGTTTCATGCTCAATTGGGTCACCTTAGCTTTCGAAACTTATAGCAAATGGTGATGGGTTTTTCCAAATTATCTAGTTTGTCTTGTGAGTCATGTCAATTAGGAAAATATGTTGGTAGATTTTTTTAAAAGTTGTTTTGGTAGTTAAATAGCACCTCCTATAATTTTAGTTCATTATATGATGTTTGGAGCCCAGTTGGTACAATGTCTACCTTTATTAATGACTATTCTTGCACTTGTTTTTTTTAATGAAAAATTATTAAGTTGGGTGTTTTCCATTTTTCTATCCTTTTACCATTAAATAAATTTATTTTTGTTCCCATTTTCCTTTACACAGTTATAACTCTTGTTAATATTTTTCTAACTATTTAAAAAATTTATGGTCTCATATGACATTCTCCACCAAACATGTACTTTAATGTTTGTGCTTTGCTAGGAATCCAAAAATTCAAAAGGAAACAATAATTTTATTAACTAAAATAGGAGATAATCCTGCAAAGGTTTCCCCCTCTTACAACAGGGCCACTGCTTTATCCCCACAAGAATTACTAATCTGAATTCCCCCTTCAGCCCAAGTTTTCTCCTATTTATAAATAGCATGAGCCTGTCTCATAACATCCTCTAGTTAACCTCTTTCCCTAAAGATAAGGAAAGATTATAAAAAAAGATGAATAGACAGAGATAAAAGGATAGCTAACTTTTACTATTTTTCTTGAAAAAGATAAACAAAAAGATAGGTAACTTATTTCTACTTTTTCTAGGATAAATAAAAGGATAATTAACTTATTCCTAATTTCTAGGAAGTCTCCTAACATGTTCTGACATCTTATAACATCAAGAATGACAAGTATAATTCTTTAGTAGAAAAGACATTCTCATTAAAAGGTACCATAATCTAATCAATTGCGCAGATAGTGGTAATATGAAGACAACCTAGGGATCATCCATAAATACATAAATGCTCTAGACAACATTACCAAAAAGAAAACTTTGATTGAAATGATGAAATTGTTCTAGGTTTATCACACTCATGAAACATGAGATCATGAATGTAAAAATGTTACCTTTGATGAAGTAGATTGCATTGGAGAGCCTATAGATCCATCATTTGCAATTGATTGACCATCTTTAGGATTCAAACTTCCCCTAGTTAATCCCCTTAATCGTTGTGGATCAATATCTCCATAAACTGGTGAATTGCCAATATTTCCTTGTGCCTGTACCTGAGCAAGGAGCTGTTGTTGCTGTTGAGGTAAAAGCTGAAACTGATTTGCACTCTGAAGGAGAGGCTTCTGAACTGGTGCTCCAAAACCAGGACGAATTTGATCAATGCCCTAGATCATATTACAATTTATTTAAATTGGATCAGAAATGGTGCTAGATATCTAAACAAAAAGTGAATTCAAGGCTCATGGCAGAACTTACAGTTAATGGCCATCCTTTCAATGTGAGACTACCTACTCCAGCATTTAATCCTGGAATGGGAGAAGAAAGAGAACATTGAAACCAAGCAATATGATTAGCCAAAGAAAATGCATAGTAATTATGTGAACCTCATAAAACATTATATAAGAAAATGATCTTCAAGACCTTTATGAAAAATGAACCATCACAGAAACCCCAAATAGTGAAAACCATTATAAACTTACTAGAGTATCATACAAGGTTCTGAAAAGCATAAAAGTTTGGGTAAGTTTGTAAAGCTTCCATAGACTCGATCACAAACTCACAATATTACAAGTTAACCTCATAAAAAATAATATTAAAAAAATTATTAATAACATATAGGCATAACATAATTTAACATTTCAACTTCTATAGTAGAGCGAAGTAGCAAATCAGAATAATAAGGTGTGATAGTACATTAGTACTAAATAATTCAAACTACAAAATTGACCAACTCATACATAAATTCATAAAAACACAAGTCCCTAAAAAGTGAAAAGATTTTGAAAAAACATGAATTTCTTCAAATCATTTGAGCCTTAGTAAAATGTTACATGAGTACAAAAACCACACATGAGCAAATGTAGGGTCATTTACGGACAAAAAAATGCATTTCATTTGAAACTCGATAACTCCCTTCTTGACCCTAGAGTTTAGGTAATTTTACATGTGTTTAACAAGTTCACCTGAGTTTATACAAACAGAGGTCCACAATGAATTATCTCATTTTCTCTACCTAGACTCAGGAACTTGTAAGAGTCTTCAAGTTAATTAGAGACTTTAGCAATAATGGTGGTAACCAAGTTTTGTTGCCTGTTTTACATTATATAAATGGCGGAAATTAAAATTTGTTTAATTTCGTTCCATCTTTAAATTGATTTTCTCTTATACAGATTTTACACCTGCATTTGCAATGCCAGGCTTTGACTGCATTCCTCCCTGCCCGTAAATTGATGAAGGGTCCATAGGCAAGGATCTCTGCATGGCACCCATGTTGACTTCACCTTTGATATCCTGCTGAGGAAAAAAATGGAAATCAGCATTGTGATCTAAGAAATGAAGGAAAGAAGGAAAAGAATTCAGATGAAGACTGAGCAGTAGAAGCACATACAGGGGTTTGCTGAGTTCGAGCCTGGATTTGCTGCAAAGCTGCAGTCACACTTCCTGAATTTCCTTGAACCATCTGACTGTTAGGTGAAAAGGCACAAAAGATCAGTAAACATGTGCAAGACAATTACCTTTCAAGTTAAATAAAAGTTACCAATAATATTACCCAGGATGATTTGTAGATTTCAAAAGGGCCATTCTAGCATCTAAAAGTGGTTGGGATGTCTCTGTATCCATGGGGTTAGAGTGCTTCATCCGCTCCTCATACATTTTTGCAGCCAAAGCGCTTGCAGTAGATTGCCCAAGCACTCCTTCTGTAGTAATAGTATTTACAGGGCCTCCAAGGGGAGGATGATTAGAATCCCTTCTTTGAAGTTGAGCTTGACGAATTAATTGCAACTGCTGCATTTGCAGTTGCTGTTGTTCTTTCACTTTATTCTGTTGTGCCTGCAAGTCATCAATAAAGGACAGGCAATTACTCTTAACTGTTGTGAATATTATCAATAAACCACCAATTGGGTGAAGCTCATGAATGATTTTATCTTCAAAACTAGAGGAAGAAAAGGAGGTACCTCCAAATATGCTGCGGCGGTCTCTGAATGTTTCTCATTTGTCCGCGCTATAAAAATATCCCAGAAAACAGACCACCACTCAAAAAGAAAACCTCCAGGAGCATCAATTGCTGCAATTGCAAAATGTTAGCTATAATCAATTGCTGTACAACTACCCTAAAAACATCCACCCAGGAGATGTACGCAACTGTAGGAATCAGGGTATCCAAAAACGTCACAAGTAGTGGTCGGGGCAACTAATCATCATATAATAAAAATAACTAAACAAAGAATAAAAGTACTAAAAGAATTAAACTACCACATCAATTAGCTCTTACCAACAGGATCAGGAGAAACCTTCCCTTCTGTCATGAATGCTTTAGCAGTGTTATGCAACTTCTTCTTCACCAAATAATCATAAATATAAACATCAAGCCTAGCAGCATAAACGGAAAGAACCACGATATAAACAGTAAGAACTCAAAGTAAACAACAACAACCATTAAATGCAATTAGTTACACGGATCAATGAACTCCATTGCCTCTCTCAAACATAAACTACTCTACTCACATCTTATCTGCTTCCCAATTACTCTGTGCCATGATTTCCCGTTCAGAAGCAAAATTAACTGCAAATTCGACAAGATATCAAACAAAACAATTTCAACAAAGTCTCAAAGCACGCAAAAACAAAATTAACAGAATCACAAAAATCTAATAATAACAGAATGCTCGTGAATCGCGAGAAACCGACCTCAAAAAGCAACAAATAGATGGATCAAACTCGTACATTACCAATCCGAGACTGCATGCACCAACGATCACCACCGACGAAAAATTGCGCTCAATTACGGAAACCGCGAACTGTGAACAGTCGTGACCGATTGAAGGAAACGGAGCGACTCATAGAAATCACGTGAATTCCGCAATTGCTGTCACTGAATCGCGGAGAGAAAGATCGAAAGTGAAGAGAAGAGAAGAGAAAGGGAATTAGGGTTCGTAACGCAGTGACAGTGAGGACTAGTCGAGTTTGAACTATGAACTGGTTTCAACAAGCTTTTCAACTGTGAGTTATGGTGAAAGATGAAAGAGTTTGAATGAACGAGGTTCCGAAGCTGAGGCTCGTTAAAACCGAAGCTGAGGAGAGGTTCGGGCGTAGTAAGCTTCCGTACTGGAGTATTGATTAATATACAGCTTAGAAATTGTAGATCGACAAACTTTTCGATTCTGCATCTCAACCGTTGATAGTCTCGATGGACACGTGTACGGCCAATATTAGAAGGTGTCGGTTCCCATCCAGCATGTATGACGCATGATCCCGTGAGACTGTTTCTTCCTGCACCTCCATATATTTTTCTCCCATCTTCATAAATTTTCATATTTCCAAAAATACCTCTTTGTAATATTTTAAATTACATAATTTAAAAGTTTTTTTTCAAATTTGTAATTAGCTTCTGGATAACATAATCCAAAAGTTTTTTTTTCATATGTATAATTAGTTTCTGGATTATGTAATCCAAAAGTCTTTTTTAGTTTTGTGTTACATAATCTGGAAGTCTTTTTAGCTTTCAGATTACATAATTCGAAAGTCTTTTTTCATAATCCGGAAGCTACTGTATGGATGTGGCAAAAGAAGGTTAAAAAGGTATTTTTCATGTTGTGTATGGAGGTGGCAGAAGAACCTGTGGAGGTGCAGAAAGAAACAGTCATGTCTAAGTTGCCTCTTTTTTCTTCTTGCACCTATTATTACTATCTACACCTCCATTTTTAAGTGATATTTTACTTTTTATGGTTTATTTTAATGGTGTCTCCTCATTCTCTCGGTTTTCTTGCTTTTCAATGTATTATTTTTTACTTCATTACTTTTGTTCCATTGCTATAAGCTTCAAGATTTCAACAAGTTTTACTGGTAATTTAAAGTTATTAGGTGCAGAAGGTATGAAAGGTAATACTAATGAAGTATTTTTTTTCTTTGTTTTAATGATTGTCATATGTTTTGATAACCCGATTTATTTAGAGTTGATATTGTAAAAGTAACTTTTTATAGATAAAATATCAACCATAAGTGTATGATTACAACTATACAATTTTTCTTTTACTTTTACTTCTTTATAATAAATATATTATATTTGATTATACTTTTGTTATTTACTGACAACTACATATAAATGGATGAGTATATCAGATATGAGATATTGATATAATATCATGTTTGTTTGTTTATCCCTTAAGTAATTTATTATTATTTTTTCAGTTAAAACTCAACCCCCATCTAATATGAGACACCATTCTTTGCATTGGACATGTTTATATAAATCATTTTTTGCATATATAATTCTCATAACTTTACCATTTATTAGGTTATATTATGTTATTATCATATATAAGTTATGTTTATTATTAATTGGTGCAGGTAATGTTACAAGTTGATTGTCATATCTTGAGTATATTTGTTGTGGTTTACATATTATTATCCAAAGCAAAATCTTGATCATCATTTTACATTAGTCGTATACAAATTTTTCCACAAATAATGGTCATTAGACAATATTTGTAGCTCACAATTTCTATTTACATGTTTTTTTATCATCAATATGATTATTATCATGGTGACATTTTAGTAATCTTTAATGACTTTAATCGTGGATAAGTCATCATCAACTAAATAGAGAGAAAGGCATAATAAGTAAATATGAAACTATAATAAAGTCAAATGTACTAAAATAATATCAAAACTTCAAATAAACTACAAGTCCATAAAATCAAATTATATTAAAATATAAAATGATATATGAAGAACATAATTCATCTACATCGATAGTGTGACCTCCTATTATACTTCTTATGTTGACGAATGTTACAATAGATGAATGTAGGGTATTCTTTGCATGCATCCATATTGGTGTAGGACATATTCAGACAAGTAGAATTGACTGTATTTTCCCAACTTAATATACACATAGAATAATGAGTTCCACTAAAATAGATGAACCTCTCTACAGACATCATATGAGGTAAATCTAACGACAATTATTATGAAGTTATCTAGTTAAAATTGGATTGTTGTATTTGCAGACAATCTGCAAACTTCATACCTCATGCATATGGAACATCCTCTACATAAACAATAATCACATATCTCAATCATATGCCAATAAAATGCACATTAACCCACATCTGCAATATGACAATCACAAAATTCAATAAATTATAACTCATGTCATTAAAAAATAATGTCTTTATAAACACTAAAACATTTATCACACTAACATTTAACAAAATTGTAAACTCAGTGAATTGTATCAGTGATAATCCATGTTCCAGACAAAAAAAGATAAGTGTTTAATTTGATAATATGATAATTGAGTTATATTTTTGTCTGATAATTTTCAAATGTGATTCCATAATATCTAAATAAATCAAACTTCAACTTGTATTTTTTTTTAAGAATTTATTTTTCCTCTAGCACTTGTTTCCTATTGCAATGTGGAATTTTAGCATCCAAAATTGGTCTTCAATTTGAGTATATATGTTAAACATAAATGGCTTTCATTTTCACTGAGAAAATTGCTTAGGCAAATTAGTCAATTAGAAAACAATGTGCTGCTTCCATAGACTCATTTGTAGTCACTTGCAAGGTGGTGGTTGCCATGTTACACTCAACTGTTAGCAAATTTATACAGATATTTCTTTAGCTGCAGAATTTTGTGTGTGAACAAATTTATTTGTGACATAAAAGTTATTTGACCATAAGATATAAATAGGTGACATTTAGCCAAATTTTAGAAAGTTTGAATGTATTTTTTTTTTAATTTGAACTAACTCTATTACTTTTCATAGATTTTTTGAAGTCTCACATGCATGAAGTCTACTTTCATATGATAAATAAATACACAAAAGTGGGTATATCAAAGATTTAAAAGTAGCACAAAATAAGACCACAATATTTGCAAGGACATAAAACAATTTTTAAGTTTATATATTATAATTAAAAAATTTTAAAAATGTAAAATATGTTTTATAATCTTATATGTTATAGTGTCAAATTAATATACAAAAAACGACTTATATTTATTTTCAATAAAAATGCAATGTTAAATAGTAAATTATTAAGTGAAAAAACAAAACTAATTCTATTTACATTAAATAACAAATATATTACTTAATTAAATTATCTACCTATAAAACTAACTATTTTACTTTAAAACATTATTTGTTAGTATCTTGATTACAATAATTAATACTTTTCACGTTAAAATAAAATAAAAATTAATATTATGATGAAAAAAATGAACAGTGTGATAATGCAAGGAATTTAAAACTAACAAATACTTTCGAAGGGACTAAAAGAAGAAAATTATTTGTAGATCTATAAACATATATAAACATTTAACATGAGTTGTTTTTTATACTTAACTAGATTTCTACCTTTTATATAATTGTTTAATGTATTTATTTTAAAATAAATAATTTTCTGTGATTCAATAAGTCATTTTGAAATTGAATTATTTGATTTTTTTTATATTTAAATAAGTTGAAATAATAATAATAATAATAATAATAATAATAATGTTATATTTTGGAATGGTGTTGTTCTTAGTGAAAGATTTGGAAAGTTATACGTGGCTCTTAGAACACCAAAAGCTATGGAATCCTTGTTTTAGGAGTGCTTATGTTCATATTTCAACAATGCATTTAAAACGGGCCCCTCAATGTTTCATCATGGATGAGAAATAACTTTCAATCTCTTTTTTATGCTAATATATATATAACAATTCTCACTATGATTATAAGTAATATCCAATCTTTTAAATAATGTATGGGAATGAATGATGAGTAGTGATATATTTGTTATGTCCATGTTTGCTCACAATTTTAGATTACAATCATTTTTAGTTATTAAATAACCTAAAAATTTTATTTCTAAAAAACTTATTTCAATGTTTTCTTTAGTTATTAATTTCATTTGAAAAACTCTTCTTTCATTACACAATTTTATATTTTCTCTTTCTTTTATTTATTTTATTTTTTATCTATTCTTTTTAAACTTATTTTCATTGTATCCCTAAAAGTTTAAAGAATTATAATTTTCATGATTATGTAGTTTATGTAGTTTAAGAGATTAGTTGATAATTATAATATATTCATCTAACAGGTTTACTTTTTGTTTTAATTTTTTTTTTAAAATTTAATGTGATTTGTTTTATAAGGTTGTGTCTTTTTCGATATTCGAGTTCTTAGTAGGGGTTTCTGTGATTATATTCCAATACTCAAATCCGTTATCGGTTTGAGTAAAAGATGTTAATTCAAGATAAAGATTATGTTATCTTTAATCTCAGGGTGTTCACCTATTTATAGTAATTGTGTTAGACCTTTGGCTGTACAAATGATTAGGTCGAGTCCAACAGAGACCAACTTTTCTTTAATCATGATTTGGGGTATTTATTATGAAGTACTTGTTACTAATGTTGTTAATCTTGTATGAAAAACTGTTTGTGATTTATCGAGATGTCAAATAATTCTCAGCAACACATCAATACTCGATAGTACATCGATATTTGCCAAACATTACATTAGTATTCAACAGTACATTGGTACTCGGTGATACATCAATACTTAACAATACATCAGTGTATATGAAACCTCGTCATCTCGTTATTAGATAGTACAATATATATTAAGTATTTGTCATATGAAAATAAGTATAACTTTTTAAAAAGGAAACAAATAAGGTTAAACACTTATTTTTGTTCACATCCTATTGTCTCTAACTTGAGTGTTAGAACCTTGTTTGCATATATCTGGCATTTTAAGAAGAAACCTCTGGTGAGGGGAATCTGTAGCCAAAGTGGAGATACCTTTATAAGTAACATAAAAATCTCATCTTGGTTTATAGACGTGTTTGGCAGTGACTTTATCTCCCCTACTTTTTACTAACTTCCAAAATTTGTAGTGCTAGATTTTCAGTGAAACGTGATAAGTTTGATTCTGCAAACTAAAAATGTCCTTCAACATCAATTCATGTTTTCAAAGAGTTTCTGAAGAGTGCTTTTGGTGGATGGAATTCATATTCATATTCGTATTAAAAATTAATTAGGAGGGTTTTGGTTGGTCTATGGATATATTGCCAATCCTCACACGTCTATGCCAATTCATGATTGATGTTACATGACTCAGATTGGTTTAAACCAACCAAAATGTTAGAGCAAAAATTGTTCTAGACTAAAAAATATTCATATCTAAAGTGATTTCTATCATTAATAAAAAATTTAAAATGGTTTTTAAATTGGTATCTAAATTAAATAGTTAAGTTTTAGCTACTAATATTTTATATTTTAAATTAGTCTAGAAAATATTAATAGAGACTAATTTAGAATATAAAATAGTAAGTAACTAAAAATCTTGAAAGTTAAAATCTTAGTAGTTAATGGTCAAAAATTTAGAAACTATTTTATAAACTTTTACTA
>Ga0123341_1001058_pt1 | contig 19664 bp, 6 predicted proteins | sample Turbeapinknodule_FD_89959 | JGI IMG/M metagenome (GOLD analysis project Ga0123341, IMG submission 89959) | Root nodule microbial communities of legume samples collected from Mexico - Turtle bean Mexico pink nodule | ecosystem: Host-associated > Plants > Roots > Nodule | place: Mexico: Nepantla...
CTAATTAGTTTTAATTTTTAAAATTGATTTCTATTTAATAATTTTTTTATAATGATTTATAGGTGATGATATTTTTATAATATATGATATTAACTTTTGTGGTTTTTTTCCTTTAAAATTGTTATGTCTTACACCTTTCCTAATTATATGTTTTATTTGGACATAAACCCATAATTATCTTCCCATTCATATCACAGAAGCCCATAATGTTGGGCAGGTTCTTCTCACACCTCTATATCTTTTTTATGTACCTCCATACTTATTGAAATTTAAAATACCAAAATTACCTGATTTTCTATTGATATTTTTTTACATTTTCGTTGGAGACTTTTTTCAATTACACAATTCAAAAATTAATATTTAAATTTTGAATTAAATAATCTTAAATATCTAATCTGAAATATAAAATTTGTATTTCAAATTTTAACATCTAGAATACAATATCTATTGAAAGAATGACATCTTTATTGTTGTGTGAAAATCACATCTTTTAGCTTACCGTTCCTTTCTTGATGAACATCATTATTTTATGATTTACATTTCTAAAGTTGATATTACAAGAAAATCATGAAATAGAAATCAATTTTTAGAGACCAAAATAATTAGTTACAATAGTAACTAAATTAGAGACAATTTTAGAAACTAAAAAAGAATTGGTTTCTAAATTAGTTTCTATTAATGTTAAATAATTTCTAATTTGATATCTAATTAGCAACTAAGGTTTTAACTACCAATTATTTAGTTTCTAAATTTGGTCTCTAAAACCTTGGTTGCTAATTAGATACAAATTTAGAAACTATTTAACAATAATATAAACTAATTTAGAAATCAATTTTTTTTTAGTTTCTAAAATGGTCTCTAATTTAGTTACTATTGCAACTAATTATTTTGGTATCTAAAGTTTATATTTCATGATTTTCTTGTAGTGTGAGTTTTGGATGGTGAGATTTCTAATGCATGGAAAAAAGTGAAGAAGAGAAGAGATAAGAGTGGTGATGCAGGGTTTCTTTTATTAAGGGTCAAATGATAGTTTCACCATCCCATGAAGGTGCAAAAGAAAATGTGGTGGTGCAAGAAGAAGCTTCCTACGTTGTTGCAGGGGTTTTACTTAATAAAATTTTAATATTTACTAAATGCAAGAAAGGAGAGAAGATCTTTAATGGATAATTCTCAATGTCCACATTATTTTGGTTGTGTTAAAATAATGTTATTTTGATGCTTCATTGTTATAAAATTGAAGATTTATAACATCAAAATCAAGCCATCATTAATATGTAGATTGAAGATAAAGGTTGACTACAAGTAAGATTGATGACAAAAATTAATTGGCAGTAAAAAATTGTTAGAAGTTTGTAAAAACAATTAGTAAAAACTTTAAATTCTGATATATTTTAAGTTTACAAGTACACACTATTAATAATCTTAATTATTTATGTTTGCAAATGGAGTATATTTGTTGTTTTTTTTATACTATACATAGTTTTTTTTTCTATATCTAACTCCTTTCATGTATACATGATTTGATTATATAATTTTATATTGAATTTAACTTGCTGATAAAAAAAATGAATTTAACTTTAAAAAGTAAGTATAAACCTTACGGTGAAAGTATTTAATAATGATAAATGTGTTTTAAGTAAAAAGGTTATATACAAAAATTAAAATAATTTTATTTTTTTCTTTTTCTAAAATTATTATCTTTTTAAATCATAAACTTCTTTTTGACTTTTTCTCAGTAATTTTTTGACAATGTTAACATATTTAGTTTTTCTCTTTTAATTTATTGGGCTTTGTTTGTTTGGTCAAACTTTCCTTTTCTGTTTCAGTTAGGTCTTAATTTTTTTCTTATATATACACCATGTATTTTACTCTCTAATACACAAGTAAATAAGAATTTCTTTTGTATTTTCTTTTCTATGCTTTTCTCTCTTTTATGCTTAAGTCATTGTCTCTTTTTCATTTGCAATTAGGTTTCATCATAACCTCCCTTTCTCCATTGCGATTTCATGCGATTACGTGCGCTCCATTTGATGCACCACATCAGACAAGGAATATTCATCTTCATTAACTGTAATATGGTAATAGAGTTATTTCAAGCCTATCCTAGCGAGTATTTGTTGGGTTTATCAGGCCACCCGCTATCGGGTTGCTATCGGACCACCCATAATATATAGTCCCACGCACGAGTTGACAGTCTCGGCGTGAGGGGGGGAGGGGGTGTTGGAGATCCCACATCGACTAGAGATTAGGACATTTCATTGTATATAAGTGGGTGCAAACCTCACCTCATTGAGTTAGTTTTATGGGGTTGAGTTAAGCTTAAAATTCACTTCTTAATAGGTAATGCTTTTCATATTTTTTTTAAGATAATTGAGAGTAGTATATATAAACTTAGTCGAAAAAAACTTTGATCAAAGTTTTACTTTCTGAAAGCAACCTTGACGATCTTCAGCTCATTCTTTTCTTTAGAGACAGATTTCTTGAAAAACAAGACGTTGTCAAGTAAGAAAAGTTAACCTGAAATTGAATTAGGTTAGATGGTTATGTAAGTTTGAAAGAGATTAGGTGTTTTAGAACATACATGTTCACCATATTAAGATTGAACTATTGAAATATTACTTGTATTAGGGAATTAATTTTTTTTTAGCTTTCTTGAGTGTAAATATTATGGTGTGATATGGCCGTATGTATTTGTATCTCTATGGACAAAGAGAGATGTATATAGTACCTTTGGTTGTACAATTTATGATCTGTCGGTTGTCTCTTCATTTCTTTATTCAATTCCTTTTGTTATTGGTGCTCGATTGGGTAGACTTGAAAAAGGTACTCTAACATTCAAGTAAGTACTCTGTGTAAAGAATGTATATTGTAAAGCTGACTAAAGCGTACCTTACACCTCTGTGAAGAGTTTATTTATAGTGTTTAGTCATGAACTCTTCTTGTGATGGGCCGAATCAATCAAATATTAGTTGCTAACTGACGTATAACATGATCCCTAATTTATAGGGAGATATATTGATGTCACCTGAATTTGGTAGAACATAATCATAATTCGTAGGGAATTTTCATAATTGTCCTTTATTGAGTGCTTTTAATATATATTAATGTAGTCGATCGGTCATCGAGACCAAGTGACATGACTTATCCGGTACCAACCAGTACAATATTAGAATTATCGTTGAATTGTGATTTTTGAAGTATAGAAATTTTATATGGAATTTAATCTTATATATATATATATATGATTTGATTTAAACTTGATATGAAAATTATTTAAGTTGAAAACTTTGGTTTATAGTTCTTTTATAATTCTATTTTTAGTTGTTAATATTTACATGCATATCTTAATGAATTGGTTGATCAAGCGATATAAATATAGTAAGGATTGAATTTTGATATAGTGTTTCTTCGGTCAAACATCTAAAAGTGATAAGATAAAATAATATGTTACATCTAGAAAAATTGTTGAATAAAGCTTTTCAAAATGTTTTGAAAACTTTATGCAATAGGATGAAGATTAGATGATTGGGGATGATCTTCTAATAGTAAAAAAAAACATTTCAAAATGATTTTCGCAAGAGCTTGAAAATGAAAGTTGATGGTTGCTACAATATTAAATGATTAGGAGTACAATACCTATAATTTTATATTAGTTCACGCCAACACTAAGTTATTTGTGTAGTTCTCCTTCTCGTAAATGACCCACTAATCAAAAACTTGATTACAAGTATTATCACTTTCATTTTTTACTAACACTGAGTAAACAAAGTCGCTCCTAACTATCCCATTTATTTCCTCGACTACTACAAAAAATAGTTTAAAAGATCATAAGGAAAATTCTTTAAAGACAGGATATGAACAATGAACACTCCTTGTCAAGAGAATAAATTTCAAGAAGTGAAGGTGAAGGCTTTATAAGAAATGACACTCTTTTTGTCGTTTATTGATCTTGCACTTAAAGAAGCTTTACGATAGTTTTTCATGCACAACAATTAATTTCGTTTAGATACACATAGAATCACTCATTATCACTAGTCCTTTCTATATGGGGGAGTGTATATTTATAAATGTCTTGAAAAAGATTATTGTAGCTTATATTCAAACCTTTGTCCTTATGACAACGATTTATTAGAGGTAGTTAATGTTGTTAGAATAGGTGGCTTGAAACAAGAGGGGAGGGGGTGAATTGTTTTCGTAAGATTTTCACAAATATTGGTGTTAGATTGAAAACTCAATTAAATCAGCTAATTGATTAACCTGTTCAACTGATTATAAAAAGCATATAAGGTGTATAACCAAAATATAAATCAATATTTTCGAGAATTCAATTGATTGATTTATACACAAAACACTTAAAGCAGATTATATGACAAATATCATAGTAAGAGAGAGATAATACACAAGAGAATTATACAGGTTCGCTCTTAACCAAGAATTACATCCACATCTCACCACTGAGAATCCACTAAAGCAATTAAACAAGATTACAAGAACAACCAAGAGTGTTGATCTTCAACCCTTCAAGAATACACAACACTCTTAACCACACACAAAATTCATAAACCCTATCTTTATCTATTTACAAAACAAAACAGTAAAGAAGAATGAAGTTTGAATACACTTGGGTTCGATACAAATGAATTGACAACCCTTAACCTACTTTACATCACAACAATGATCCAAGATTCAAATGTAATCTCCAAGAATGATTTTAAAACAGTTTATTTCTCTCTTTCAAAAAGTGTTCTTTTAAATGATTAGAAAAAACATCTTTATGTAAGCTAAGAAAGATTGTTAAAACAATTTGATCATTTAATGAAATCAGTTTAAATCAATTAAAAAGTTTGATAAACATAATTTTTTTAAATCATTTACTTGATTTTTGAAACTAACTGACTGTTTTCTTTAACTAATGAAATCACTATATAAAAAATTGGTTCATTTATCGAAATAACTAGTTGATTTCACTTAACAGAAAAGACAAAAAAGAAAACAAATCATTTTTAAATCCTTAAAAACCTTTAAGTGGTTTCATTCGATTGATACGATAAATCAATTTGTTAAAATACTTGTTATAGTCAACATACTTAAATAGAAGTAAATTCAATTGATTAATATACGAATGAACTAATTAAAATAAACACAAATTTGGAAAGCAAAGCATTTAAAGGAGATTTTAAACAGGTTTACTTCGATCATTATGAGATGAAAATTTACAAGACAAAATCTACCTTGCTAGACACATACAATAGCAAGTCTTCAAGATAGATTTGGAAATCATCAAAGCTTCCTTGTTCAGTAAATGTAACACCCCAACTATTATATAAATAGTTATTACTTGATTATAAATTGGGAGTAGCTTTTTTTGGTAATAAGATTATCTTAAAGAGAACATTAATCATAACATAACCTCATAGATATATATATATATATGTATGTCAATATATTTGCATCTTTATAATTGTTCATAGTACATTACAAAACCATATAACGTTTGCACAATAATAAGAGTTCTACATCAGAGTACAAGATTCCAATATTTGACCATTTATACTTGGCAAGTGGTTTTAGGCGAGTATTTGGAGCGCTTTCCACTCATATGCCCTAATTGTATGTGCCAAAGATCTTTGGAGTCTGTAGCAACATTTGCTTCTCCATAACAAATTTTTTCCTTGCATAATGTATAAAGATCCTTCATTTGAACCTATAGTAATGACTAGGTTCCCTTTTTCTAGTTTCCACTTTCCAGTATCAAAGTGACTTATAAAACTAGCATCATCCAACTTACCCATTGAGATAAGGTTGAGACGCATTTCTGGAACATGCCTCGTCTCCTTTCGTACAAGCTTGTTCCTGTGTAAAACGATATCATCAATACCTACAATCTTATTTGTAACATGGTTTCTCATTTTCACAGTACCATAATCACCTTTCTTGTAATGTGAAAAGAAATCTTCATATGGACTTACATTGAAAGAGGCACAAGGGTCAACAATCCAAGAGTAATCACCATATGCAACATTTAAGTAATTGTCTTCTTCAATGAGAAAAATAACATTGTCTACAACAATGACTGTGGTTGGAGTACAATCCTTCTTCTTTGGATCAACTAAGTTTGGATGGACAATTCCAACTTTTTGGTCTCTCTTCAGAAATCTGCATTCAGATCTCTTATGACCTTCTTCATTACAGTAGTAACAATTATTGTTCTGGTGCAAGATTGAGACGACCTTTGGCTTTGATTTTTCTTCTTCCACGTGATTCATATCTCCCATGAGTTTCACTTCTTTCTCGTTTCTCTATAACATTTGCTTTAAATTGGAATAAAACATACTTTTTTCTTTCCTTCTGGATTCTTCATTCAATAGACTATCTGAAACAATGTCTATTGAAACCTTCTCATCTCGATCTGAGTTATGTGTCATAACTTTCAGGCAACGAACGGAGTAGCAAAAGTGTTTGTAACTCATCCTCAATCTTCACATCTATCTTTGTCAACTGTTTGAAAAGACCCTTGAATGAATTCAAGTGTTCCATCATACTTTGACCATCCTTGTAGTCAAGTTTCATCAGTCTTCTGACAAGAGATGCTTTATTTCTTGGAGTTTTCTTTTGAATCATATATTCAAGTTTGACCACAACCCACAAGCATTTGTGTATATGGGCACATGCTCAAACAAATTTATATCAATATACTTTCGCAAAAACTTTTCAATTAAAAAAGTTCTCAATCTTTGTCACTCTTACCTTTTGGCTCGTCTTTGCAAGAAATGGGCTTGTGCTTATTCTTACACTATAAGTGATCCTCCATCATGGGCTTCCAATAGGAATATTTGTCTTCTGTCAACTTAAACATATCTCAATCAATAATGGCTCATTCCATCTTGTATCAAAACCAGGCTATGATACCACTGTTGAAAAAATCAGAACTAATTCTTCCACCTTTGTGTAGATACAGCATGGGCACTTATAAAAGCATTAAATAGACAAAAGAAAATATAGCAATGTTCTCGCTGGTTGACTCCAACAGCAGCTTTGGCCCTTCAATCTTGCCTAAGAATTGTGCCTTCTTGGTCTAGAAATCCTCTCACCTGCAAAGACAAAGGGGCGCCCTAGCGTTCGTTTGCACTCCGACGCTCAAGTCAGTATTAGAGCAAAGAACAATAAGTATATAAAGTAGTTTCAGTCTTAGAAACTGTGTACCTTACTAGGGTTCTTAGCACCCTTTATATAGGTTGAAACTAGGGTTTACCTCTGTTTTGTTACCCTTGTCTAGGGTTCCTTGGAGAATGTCCTTGTGCCGCTATCGTGTAATCTTAGCGTATCTGGCACATGAACTTCCCTTAATTGGAGTGCAACGAAAAACAGAGTGGACGCCTAGGTACCAACTTGTGCACCTAATATCCCACGCCATTTGTTTCGTGGGTGCCTTAAGTATCCATGTGTCATGCATGCAACTTCCCTGGAAACCCTAACTCTAATGGGCCCTTACGCCTCTTAGGATTATCCATGGTGTTGCGTCTTCATGCGCCATATACACCAAGTGCATGGATCCCTTGTGACTTAGGCTTCCCACATATCTCTTGTCTTTAACTGTTATCTTAACGAAATTCGAGGGCTCATCTTACGGGGCCTTCCACTACATCCTGACGGCCGATGTCCGATCTTCTCCCTCTATTGGTGAGGTCCGATATCGATCTTCAACATCGGGCTTAGGGTAGCAACCTTAAAGACTGACCAACTCCCGGGTATGTGTCTGGGGTCCACTTCACGTGGCTCCCTTCCATTACCAAGTACTAGTGCGCGATGTCTGAGGTCAGCCTCTTAGTCGATGACCGAGGATCAGTCGGGACAAGCAAAATAGAATATTGAAACCGATAATTTTAACGTGGGAAAATCTCCTCAACTTGAAAAGTAAAAACCCAGAGGACCTAGTACAAAAAATGCCTACATTATGAACATATGATTACAATATTCGTTTCTTTTACTCTATGAGGATAACACTTAATATCATCCAACAAGAAATAAAATCTTGTCTTTCACTAGGATTTCTAATATAACATTATGGTGGATATCAATTCTCTTATTTACTTTCTATATTTTTCTTCTTGGTTGCTTACATTTCTCTTACCCACAAGTCGAAGAAGAGAAAAACTTATTCATAAAGAGATAATGGATAATAAATGTTTGTCGCATTTTCAAAATATATTAAAAAAACTATCTTAATAGGTTGAACTTCACAGTAAAAGAGATATAATTTCAAAATCGTGGAATATACAATAGATCAATTATCGAGATTTATTGATCATGATTTCCCAGTAATTAAAGAAAAATTTCCAACAATATAATTTCTAATTTCTCCCATCAATTAAGGAAAGATTCCTATCAATTTCTAATTTAACTAATTAATAGAATTATAAGCATAAACAAATAATTCTTTCGTTGACAAAAATTTTATATGATGGCATTTTCTCAATGGAGTTTTTATTTGTCAGAAAGTGACTTGTGTTTCGGTTTAAAGAGTTTTCACATCCAACACAAAAAGCATAAGAAACTATAAAGAAAAATAAAAAAAGATCAAAAGTAGTAAGTAATAAACATATACTTTTTAATAAAAAAATCAAACAATTCATACATAAAACCAAAACATAATAGAAACTCATCTGATTGTTATGCAATAAAATGAGGAAATCTTAGAAGATATGTGCAAAAGAGTTAGAAACTGACAAGACATAGAAAATGAAATTGTTATAATTTATATCTGATGATGTTTACAGTGTGAATGGGACAGACAGAAGCAGCCTCCAACTGTAAATGATGTATTGATAATTTGAAGATGAAGGGGTGAGGTCAACATCAGGTGTTAATGAGAAGGGTGGAATGAACAGTGGATGTTGTGCAATTGCCTCTGAAATCAAAGCATGAAAGGGTAATAACTGAAAAGACACTTCTAAATGTCTTGCTTATGGGCCCTGGGTAACTATAACACATACTCACTAGTTCTCTGGCTTTTTTACCATCTAGCCATCAAGTCAAATCCTCTTTTTGGTTAAAGAATCATACTTTCAAACAAAAATATTTAACTATTTTAACATTTTCAATGAAGTATTATTTTTTATTTTCAATTCACACTACTAAAAAAATCAATTTTAGAGAAAAAAAATAATTAGTTGTTATAGTAACTAAAGTAGAGATTATTTAGAAAAAACTAAAATAAATTGTTTACTAAATTAGTTTTTATTATTTTTAAATTGTTTCTATATTGGTATCTAATAGCTACCAAAGTTTTAACTACTAATTATTTATATTCTAAATTTGGTAGAAAAACCTTGCTAATTAGATTCCAATTTAAAAACTATTTAACAATAATATAAACTAATTTATAAAGCAAAAATTTTTTTAGTCTCTAAAATGGTCTCTGTTTAGTCACTATAACAACTAATTATTTTTTATCTCTGGTTTCTATTTCATGATTATCATCTTAAAAAAAAAATACATTAAGCAATTGTAACAAATAAATATTAGCATTTATTAAGAGTGTGATGTTATCTTAGTAAACTGTTTTTTATAAGATAAAACTATTTTTTACACTGTAATTTTTTATATAAATTTTAATTATACATAAATTAATTTTACCCTAAGAACCTTATATTTTTAATTTTCTTTTTGTTTAAAATTTTTTATGAAGAATATTCAGTCAAACCTAAAATGTCTTCATACAAGTGTATTTTGTTTGACATAAAACTTTTGCTCTGTATAATCATTTTCTCATCACAACTTTTCCAAGTTGGAAAAGGAAAGAAAATTATTATTCACATATGGGCAGTGTTGGCTATAATAATTATTGTGATATGTGTTCAGAGGTTTATGGTTCTTGATAATTTTGGGTATTGTTGCCTGTTTCAGAATCACAGAGTTGATGATTAGGTTAAAAGGGGAGAAGGTGAGGGCAATGCATCTCCAAATCTACCTTAAATATCTCACCAAGAAAAGTGGATTCCCTTATGAATACCACTGTAAATTATCAACATTCATATGCTTGCAATTATTGGGGAAACAAAAAGGTACAAAGAAAAGTTATTCTAAAATTAATTTCAATATCCAACTTTTGAGCATATATATCTAGTTTTCATAAAAGAAAATCTAATCTAACTTGAAAATCTTGTGCTCATTTATAAGTTATAAACAGACTCATATTTTAATAATAAAATTTTGACGAAATTTTAATTCAAAAAGATAATATATCAGGTACTCTTAGTTATATTAATAGACTTAAACTCATAACAAAAATAACCTTAATTCTAAATTAAAAAGTATACACATAGTCTAATAATTGGTGTGGAAATAATAAAATTGACTGTCACTATCCAACCTTTGGATTTCTTTCTCATTTAATTTTTTTTGTACATTTTTGTGGTACAATATCTGTTATGATTTGAATATATTTGTCGGTTTTTCAATAAATCTAATTCTAAGTAAAATAAATTTAGAATATGTGGTCATATATCACTGATATCAGGACCAAAACTTAAAAAAAAAAAAACTATTAGGTTTATCTTTAAATAATGTCATCTAGATTGATTATGGTCCACAATTATTTAGTAACTCTTATATTACATACTCCCTCCTTTCGTTTCCTTTCTAAATCTGAGATTATTTTTACAAAAAATAAACTTTTATAAATAACAAATTTTCCAATTATACATCTTATTTTAATTAATTAATTAGGGTGAAAAATATCCTTCATTAAACTTCTAAAACAAGGGAATAGAGGGAATGTTATTTGAAAAAAAGCACATCAACTACAGTATATTGTTATCTTCCTTTTTTTAGTAGTTTCTTTAGTTTTTTTTATGATAAAAAATGTTATACGACTATCATACAAAAATAGAGTAATGAAAAGGAGATATTAGTTGGATAATGATGAAGATGTTACTTAGAGATGATAGATGAAAACGATAGTGGGAAAATACTAGTATTTAAGATGGTAATTAAACTGAAGTAACAGATATGGTTTCATGAGCTAGCAGTAGCATTTTTTATGTTGACCAAGATGCTTGGAGAGCAATTCTAATAATCTGGAAAAGGCAAGGGGAATCTGCTTTGAATGAAGCTTTGGAAAGAAGGAGCAAAATGCCAGAAAGTAGAGCAACAAGTCTTTCAAATTAAAGAAGAAGCTCGTTTATCAACACAATATATAAATGGTGCAGGCCAAGTTAGTGACTAAGTTGAGGAAAACAATGCAACAACACATGGGTTATGAAGTTGTTTAGTGCCAAACAAGTGATGCATAATTCAATGCGAGAGAAAATATAAGGCAAAAGAACAGAACCCCGAGGCAGAGGGGGTGGTGCTTGTTCACTTCAAAATCGTATAAAAAAATATCTTGTCTCCTTTTCTTGCTTTACTACAAAGCAACTATAATAGTAATACTTCAAACTATGGGGGCACCATAGTGAGTTAGTGAGACTAAAAAAAATACACACCCAATGCAAAACCAAAGAGTTGTTGATAACTTGATATGATATGCTTGTGGTTGAGTTTTTGAGGGAATTGCCAATGTCAATGCCGAGGCAAGCCTTGAGCAACCAAAACCACAACCAAATGTCGAGGCAAGCTTTCATCACAAACCATCACCATCACCCTCACCTGCAACACCTTCACTATCTTCTTCTCTTTGCACTTCTTGTTCCTCTTTCCTTTGCTGCAAATGATGAAGTTACTGCATTGGTTTCATGGATGCATATCTCTTCCAAAACTCCTTCAGCCTTTTCTAGTTGGAACCCTTTGGACTCCAATCCTTGCAGTTGGTCTTACATCAAGTGCTCTTCAGCAAACCTTGTCATAGAGATAACCATTCAAAATGTTGAGCTAGCCCTTCCCTTCCCTTCGAAAATCTCTTCCTTTCCTTTCCTTCAGATATTGGTCATTTCTGGGGCTAATCTCACTGGGACTATCTCACCTGACATTGGAAACTGTTCTGAGCTTAGAGTACTTGACCTTAGCTCCAATAGTCTTGTGGGTGGCATTCCTTCAAGTATTGGGAGGCTCAAAAACCTCCAAAGCTTGAGCTTGAACTCCAATCATCTCACAGGGCAAATCCCAAGTGAGCTTGGTGATTGTGTCAATCTCAAGACCCTTGACATCTTTGATAACAGTCTTAGTGGAGATCTTCCTGTGGAGCTTGGAAAGTTGTCAAATCTGGAGGTTATAAGAGCAGGAGGGAACAGTGGCATTGTGGGGAAGGTTCCAGATGAGCTAGGAGATTGCAGAAATTTGACAGTGTTGGGTCTTGCTGACACAAAAATTTCTGGTTCATTGCCTGCTTCCCTAGGCAAGCTAAGTAGGCTTCAGACCTTGTCTATTTATGGCTCTATGATCTCTGGTGAGATTCCTCCTGAAATAGGGAACTGTTCAGAGCTCGTCAACTTATTTTTGTATGAGAATGACCTCTCTGGTTCCCTGCCAAGAGAGATTGGTATGCTCCAGAAGCTGGAAAAGATGCTGCTGTGGCAAAACAATTTTGTTGGGGACATTCCTGAGGAAATTGGCAACTGCGGAAAGTTGAAGATTCTTGATGTTTCCTTAAATTCTCTCTCTGGTGGAATACCCCGAAGTTTGGGGAAACTCTCAAATCTTGAAGAACTTATGCTGAGTAACAATAACATCTCTGGTTCAATACCACCAGCTCTGTCCAATCTCACAAACCTCGTACAGTTGCAGTTGGATACAAATCAGCTATCAGGTTCTATTCCACCTGGGCTTGGAAGCTTGGCAAAGCTAACAGTCTTTTTTGCTTGGCAGAACAAACTGGAAGGTCCGATTCCATCATCGTTGGGAGGTTGTAGAAGCCTTGAGGCTTTGGATTTGTCATACAATGCACTCACTGATAGCTTACCCCCAGGCCTGTTTAAACTTCAAAATTTAACAAAGCTTCTGCTAATCTCTAATGATATTTCTGGCCCTATTCCTCCTGAGATTGGCAACTGCAGTTCCCTCATTCGCCTCCGGCTTGTAGACAACAGAATCAGTGGGGAGATACCAAGAGAAATTGGCTTCCTTAACAGCCTTTATTTCCTTGATCTGTCTGAAAATCAGCTGACTGGGTCAGTACCACTTGAGATTGGAAACTGTAAAGAACTGCAAATGCTGAATCTAAGCAACAACTCCCTTTCTGGCGCTTTGCCTAGTTATTTGTCTTCTCTCACAAGGCTAGAGGTCTTGGATGTTTCTATGAATAACTTTTCTGGTGAGGTTCCAATGAGTATTGGCCAACTCACTTCACTTCTTAGAGTCATCTTAAGTAGAAACTCTTTCTCTGGGCCAATTCCCTCCTCAATTGGGCAATGTTCAGGTCTTCAGCTGCTAGACCTTAGCAGCAACAATTTTTCAGGGAGCATTCCACCAGAACTGCTTCAAATTGAAGCACTTGATATTTCTCTAAATCTGAGTCACAATGCATTATCTGGAGTGATCCCGCCAGAGATTTCTTCTCTGAAAAAGCTGTCAGTTCTAGACCTTTCACACAACAATCTTGAAGGCGACTTGATGGCCTTTTCAGGGCTCGAAAATCTTGTTTCTCTCAACATTTCCTACAACAAAATCACTGGTTATCTTCCAGACAGCAAGTTATTCCACCAACTATCAGCAACAGATTTGGCTGGAAACCAAGGTTTGTGTCCTAATGGTCATGATTCATGTTTTGTTAGCAGTGCTGCTATTACAAAAATGTTGAATGGTACTAATTCTAAGAGGTCAGAGATAATCAAACTGGCTATTGGACTGCTCAGTGCCTTGATTGTTGCAATGACAATCTTTGGAGTTGTTACTATCTTTCGAGCAAGGAAAATAATTCAAGCAGACAATGATTCTGAGATGGGAGGAGATTCATGGCCTTGGCAGTTCACTCCATTCCAAAAGGTAAACTTCTCTGTGGAGCAAGTCTTAAAGTGTTTGGTGGAATCCAATGTAATTGGAAAGGGGTGTTCAGGGATTGTTTATCGTGCCGAAATGGAAAATGGGGATATCATTGCTGTGAAAAGACTATGGCCAACAACAATAGCTGCTGCAAAATGTGATAATCAAAGTGACAAGTTAGCAGTTAATGGAGGGGTACGTGATTCCTTCTCAGCTGAGGTAAAAACTCTTGGTTCAATTCGCCACAAGAACATTGTAAGATTCTTGGGTTGCTGTTGGAACAGAAACACAAGGTTGCTTATGTATGATTACATGTCAAATGGGAGTCTAGGAAGTCTACTTCATGAACGAAGTGGCAACTGCTTGGAATGGGACATAAGGTTTCGGATAATACTAGGAGCAGCACAAGGTGTGGCTTATTTGCACCATGATTGTGCTCCTCCCATTGTTCATAGGGACATTAAGGCCAACAACATCCTCATAGGCCCTGAATTTGAACCATACATAGCTGATTTTGGGCTTGCAAAACTTGTAGATGATGGAGATTTTGCTCGATCTTCAAGCACACTAGCTGGTTCCTATGGTTACATTGCTCCTGGTTAGTATAGTACTACAACCCCAATACTCCAACTAATATTTAGTGTTTCTTTTATCACTCACCATTAAGAAGAGTCTGAGTAACAAAAAAGAACAAAGCTAGTATATTTGAACAAATGTTTCACATTCTTTGTTGCATTTTACGAATAAATAATATGCACTGATAGTGTAAAAAGTTTCATTTTGAGGTCCAATGCAATCTACATACAGGGTAAATTTGTTGACTTAGGTAATAATTACCTTTAAAGTGATACTAAGAATGATTTCTGATTGATTGAAAGTCTAAAAACCTATTACATTGTATGTCTGTTGAACTTATCTTTAACATTCTTTTTCTGAATATGCTATCTTTCACAACATGTATACTGACATCTATACATTATTACCTTTTTCTGTATCTGGGGATTGAAGAGTATGGGTACATGATGAAAATAACAGAGAAAAGTGATGTTTATAGCTATGGCATTGTTGTACTAGAAGTCCTAACAGGGAAGCAACCAATTGATCCAACAATACCTGATGGACTCCATATTGTTGATTGGGTAAGACAGAAAAGAGGTGGAGTTGAAGTGGTGGATGAAAGCTTGAGAGCTCGACCAGAATCTGAAATTGAGGAAATGTTGCAGACCTTAGGAGTGGCTTTGCTGTGTGTGAACTCAAGCCCAGATGACAGACCAACCATGAAAGATGTTGTAGCAATGATGAAGGAAATTAGACAGGAGAGAGAAGAATATGTGAAAGTTGACATGCTTCTTCATGCATCTTCTGCAAATGATCAACAAGATAAAAATCTTTCTAATGAAGAACCAATGTCAATGATAAGCACCAGCAACACAAATCTGCATCTGCATTACTCTCCCCATCGCCCTCAAACACCAAAGTAACTTTCAAATAGTCAATATAGCAATGAGACTAGGCAACTAAGATTTTCTTAGCAAGAATGATTTCTATCATGTTGTCATCAATTAATTCTGCTTCGTAATTTTGGTGGTTTCCTTGTGTATAAGGATTAAGGTCTGATAGTTAATGAAGTAATCTCTGTTTATTATATACCATTTTTTTGGTACTGAAGTACATATAAACAAGCCATTATAATCTTACACTTCATGAGGTACTTCCTTTATAAGAGAGTCTGAAGAAACTCTTAGAAGTTATAGTTCAACAAATTCAAATTTGTGAAGTTTGTCTATCACCTTTGTTTGTCATCAGTAGCTAAAATGAATTACTAGTACAAACCTTTTACTTTGAAGATTATCAAAGGATGTAGACAATAGACTTCTAAAGGGAAACTAACAAATCACCAATTCTACATTTTATCAATTTTGTTTTTCTGTTATTTCTTTTTGTTGATTCTGTAACTCTCAATTGTATTTTTATTTGTTTCTCCACCACCTCCCTCTCTTTGTACATTTCTTAGAGGTAGTATAAGGTCTGTTAGGCCCAACCTAGGTAGCACATTCTGTATATATAGTTAGCTCTTTTTTTTTTTCATCCAATGAACAATTACGCACAGTTATAAAATACAGTGAAATTTCCATCCTTTTTTACCATTTTTAAATGCACTTGTAGTGCTCTTGGTAGTGTTATGAAATACAAGTAATTAGGTTAGTAAGAAAACTTAATAATAACTATTAACTGTAAAGACTTCAATTTTACTGATGGATCCTCTATCATCCTTGTATAGAGTCTTCTCCCCTGCAGTGCAATAAGAAAGTCAAATATTTGGTGAACAATTCAACCAGTTGAAGGTCATGACTGTTAAAGGTAGAAGAAGTCACAAAAATAGTTCTGGAGGAGGCAAAGTGTCTTAAAATAAGGGAAGTAAAGGTCGAGACAATAACATAAAAGTGTGCAATCATTGTGAAAAAATAGGATATACCATTGGTACATTAGGAAAACATTTCCACCCATTTCAAGTTTAAAATAAGAATCATGGTAAATGCCATACTAATACAGTTTTTCAAGGTACAGATTTTGGTTAATGTCAACTTCAGGATAAGAATTCTTTAAAAATGGTCTTTCACATGTTATTTGTAGTGTAATTCATTATGAGTAAACTTAAAACTTTGAGATTTTAGATTAGGACATATTTTGAATAATTATTTGTTTGTCATCGAGAGTAAATTTGTTTTTGTTAAATATGAAGTCATATGTTTGTGATGTTTTTATCAATAGACACCAAATAAAAGAGACTTATTTTATAACTAGCGCATTTAAATATGAAAAAAATATTTGATCTTATTCATGTTGGTATTTGGTGAGCATATTCAATATTTTTTTGTTTATCTTTATAAATATGATTTTAACCATTATAAGTATATTTTTATCCATTCTTATGATCACTTAAAATATATATAGATTTTTCTTTTAAAATAAAAATTTGAATATGTTAGATACCTTACAAAGCTTGTTAGCTAAACTCAGTTTGAAGTTTTTATAAAAATAATACGTGATAATGCAACTAAATTCTTTATGAATGATTTCTTTAAAAATAAAGAAAGATGCTTCAAACTTTATGTGTCAATACTCTTTAACAAACCAACATAATAGAGAGAAAATGTGGTCATTTACTATATGTATCTATAGTTCTCATAATAAATTCACATTTTCCTAAAATATTTGATGCAACATTCATTATATATAACTTTATGTGTTAAGGGGTGTTCTTTTTTACAAGCATATATTTCCATGTCATATAATAGGTCACTGGTAAGGAAATTAATAGTGTTCATATTCATGATAAGAATCATTTCATTGAAGAATAACTCAACGCAAACAGTCATAACAACTCAACCTTGTATCCCATCAAGATCAGAACGGTGATAATAACAATGATCATGAAAACAATTTTGAATTACCACCAGAAAGTGATTCACACAAAACAAATTGTTCAGGAAGAACCTCACACAAACCAGGATCCTTACATTTTCAAAATGTTAAATATTCTCTAATTCAGTTGTCTTATAATAATTTGTGATATACTAACTCGCATATTTTTTAATGTCATTATCTTTTTAATGTCTCATTATTCATATTGAGACACATTCCTACCCAAAGACTATCAAGCCTGAATGTTGGAGAAACACTATAAAGTTTGAGAAATATGTTTTGAAGTCAAATCAAATTTGGATAACTACATCTCTGACAAAGGATGAAACACTATAAAGTTTGAGAAATTTGTTTTGAAGTCAAATCAAATTTGGATAACTACATCTCTGACAAATGATGCAAATGGATGTTTAAAATAAAACACAGATATGATAGGATTGTTGAGAGATATAATGCGAGGTAAGTAGCAAAGTAATACACCTAAACTAAAGATATTGACTATTTTGATATGTTTTTCTCCAATGGCCAAGATAACAACAACAAATTGCTTCTATCCTTGACCCTCATTTTTAATAGGGAATTAAATCAATTAAACATAAACAAATGTTCTTTTACATGGAGAAGTGAAAAGTTTACATGACAACTTCCTAGATTGAGCTTCATTCAACTAGGACAAATATGCAAATTGAGAGAGCTCTTGTATGGTCTTAACTAAGCTAGCTGGTAGATAGTTATTTTTCAAGTTGTCAAATAGTTTACTTTGTATTAGATATGAATAACTCTCTTTTCATCAAAAAAAATTTTTTGAAGAATCTTTTACAATCTTATTAAAGTATATAAATGATGTAATAATGGATGGAAAGGACAAAGAGTAAATTAATGAAATTAAACAAGCTTTAGATGGAACATTCAAAATAAGGACCTTGAAAATTAATCAAATTAAACAAGTTTTAGATCACATTCAAAATCAAGGAGATTGAAAAGTAAAGAAATTTTCTTAGTCTTGAAGTTATAAAAAGCAAGAAGAGAATAATGGTAATGATGAATCAAAGAAAGTATGCACTATAACTGTTATTAGACAGATGACTATTATAAGTCTTTAAACCAACCTCCACACCAATTAACAATGTTGTGAAATTGCCATCCACTATAGGTGAATTATTTGTAGATTTTCTAGCATTCTAAGGTTTGATTGGAAAGTTTTTATATACTCACAAATATTCGCCTCAATACAGGTGTCTCTATCTAGTAGCTCTCATAATTCCTTGTCAAGCCTATAGTGGTTTATTGTATTGTAGTGATCATGATCCTGAAATATTTTAAAGAGACACGTCTTAGAAATATTCTTTCCTTCAAATAGCATTTCTTATTAAGACATATTGTAATAGTGATTAAACAAACTTGTACTGACTCAAGACAATCAGTGATCATTTAAGTATTTATCTTGAAAATTCTCTTCTATCAAAGTCGAAGAAGCATAACACTATCAATGGGAAATTAACTAGTTAACTTACCTTTGACAAGACTTCAAAGTTTCTTTTGTGTAATCATCCCTTCTATACATCTTAAAGTCTTTTAAGTCCCCATTTCTTTAGTTATATTTGTTTGAAGTTAGATTTTGTTTGTTAACATCTGTTCTCCAACTTACAAGTGTATCATTGAAGGAAATTGACACTTTGTGGATTCTCATCTACCTCATTTCCGCTGTATAGTTGTATTTTTTTTTTAAAGTAGCTTAACTTTTGTTAGGCCAAATCTAGATATTTTTTATACATGAATGATTATGCACAATTATAAAATAGAGTGCAATTCTGATTGTGTTTATTATAATAAAGATAGAACACAGAGAATTTGAAGTTTATATAACTAGAGGTGTCAGGATATAAAATAGTTTTTGCTAATTCTAATAGTTGTATCTTACATCAGTGTTACTTATAAATTTCTTATAATAAATTTTTATTTTGATTAGGCCATGAAAATTTTCAGTTTGTTATTCTAACAATGATAAGGCAAACTTCACTGTCCTAAAACTAAACATGATTTCTCTTCTAAAAGATGTAAAAAAGATTGGACTTGATGGATTTTAGTCATCAATAGTATTTGATCCACTAATAGAAATGTATTTTATGAATTTTAGTGATTTTTTAAAATTTCGATATTTATAGATATAGTATTAATTATTTTTTATTTTATTTTAATTATCACATTTTTTGAAATAGTTTTATTTTTACTATTGTCTTTTTTTCAAAGTTCAAATAAAATTTATATTTCTATTCTTCACTTATGTTTTAATAATTAATTAAGATATATATATATATATA
>Ga0123341_1001059_pt1 | contig 19662 bp, 10 predicted proteins | sample Turbeapinknodule_FD_89959 | JGI IMG/M metagenome (GOLD analysis project Ga0123341, IMG submission 89959) | Root nodule microbial communities of legume samples collected from Mexico - Turtle bean Mexico pink nodule | ecosystem: Host-associated > Plants > Roots > Nodule | place: Mexico: Nepantla...
GTACCGAAATACATTCTAACCTGCACCCTATTTGGATTTAAAAACTAAAGAAAATGTTTTTATCATTTTATATCAAAGATATAGAATACAAGTTCAAATTTATTGGGTAAGGAAGTAAAAGCATTTGGAGAAGCTTAAGAGGATGTCCCTTCCAAAAAAAAAAAAGTAAAGCTTACAAGACTAGAGACATCAATCACTCCTTTGAAATATTTGTGATACTCTCAAAAAAAGACATTTGTGATGTATGTTATATGTTAGATTTGAAAAGATTTCGATTCTTTTAGTTTATGATTAATAGAATATGATCACCTTGAAAAGAATTTTTTTTTGTATCAAATATAATTAGGTGAGTTTTTTAATCAATCTATTTTGATAAAACTATATCTTATTTATCTAATATAATCTTATAATGGATTGATTTCAAACAGTCTTAATTATGGATTACCAGTTCTACCCAGATGAATAATCTGAAAACTAAAAAAGGCATTTCTTGTGATTGTATTTTAAATAATTTTTAAATGTTATAAATATCCCATTGATGAACACAACGAGTTCTAAAATTTTAGTTCAATTTTATGCTATTTTGTCTGTTATCAATGTACTCACCAGAATATTTCAGATTTCAGTCCACCACTCACCTATGCCATATAAATATGCCTTTTGGGATTATGTTCACGTCGAACATTTGAATCAAAATATAACTACACTCTTCATTTTAAAATATTCATTGTATATACTTTATCTATTAATTAATTGCTAGTAATTTTTATGGCCAAATGATGAGTCAAAGACACTTTAGTTACCACCTTTTTCATGTTTCTTCAAATAATAAATAGGATTGAAATGCCTATTGATTTTTTTTATGGTTATCCACAAAACCTAGCATGGTTATTGTCCCAAATTATAACTCAACAACTATATAGTTTGTAAAAAAAAATATATAGTCAAAGTAATATAGTTTAAACATATATTAGATTTATGATCCCTAACGTATGAGGCTCATACATTTCTTCTTAAATGGCATATCCGTGTCGGACACACGTATCCGTGTCGACACTCGTAGGATACTTATCGATGAAGTGTTTAATTTAAAAATATATTTGTTGGATATTTGAAAATTCTAGCACGGTTCTAACACAATTTTAAAAGGTATAAATACAATAACTTTCTAAAAACTCAAATTTATTGTATACATTTTTATTATGATTATAAAAATAAGAACAAATTTTTTTGAACCAGTCATGAAAAATATCTTTCTGCTCCCAAAAGAATCTGGAACATATTTTTACACATAAATATTTATTTTCAATTTATATAATTTAAAATTATATAATATATAGATCCGTGTACACGTATCCTACATTTTAGAGATTATAGGTATCTTCGTGCCGTGTCTATATATGTGTGTAAATAATCCCTAACTAACGTCTATTATTTATTATTATTATTATTATAATTATTGTGGCACGAGCACGTAAAGTTTGGATAGGGGTGTGGCAGTACATTATAGTGACGTACTACATCGCACAGCCTAAATATGAAATAAAAAAATATATTTCATAAACAAATGAATAATTGTTTCGTATTCTTTAACCTCAGAAAGTGTGCATAACAGAAGTCATAGTTCAGTGAAAAAGCCCATAAATCACTGCTTCATATATTATCTGAAATGATGACAGTTTTAAGTCTATTGTAAATAGTATCATATTCAAGGTTTGTGTCTACAAAAAATTAATATAAAAGTGTACATTAATTGAGGAATTATTAATAATATAATTTTAAAATTTGTCGAAATAAATTATAAGAATTGATTTTTTCTTTAAATTTCACCAAACCTTCAATCTGCATAGATTATTTTAACTTGAGGATTTAGATAATAATAATGATTTAAGGGCTGGTTGTTTTCTTCTTATTTATCTTGATTCCTTAAGGATTGGAAAATAAAATTAAAAAATCGTATTTCATCCGAGTGTAATTTATCCTATGTTTTTGTATATTTAGTTTCTGTTGAGTTGTTTGAAAAATAGTTAAAGAAAGAAAAAATATGGAGAAGCAATTTGAATAGATTTTGATAAGAATAAATGGATTAACGTTTATGCATTAGAAAGTGGAGGTTGCGTAGCTCTTGAATTGGCACTTTTTAGCTACCGTTAATGAGGTTTGGTTGGACAAAATTTCGCCCACTTTTGTGAAAAAGATTGGAAGAGCATCAGCTGCAAGATCAGAAAAGCACCTTCTATTTGTTTATATGTACATGTATATCTTCAAAATTGAAACGACAAAGATATCTTGTTCACTCTACAGAAGAGAGGATCCATGAGGTAGGGTTTGGAATAATTAGATGAAGAAAGTGCAAATCAAATCAAAGTGCCTTCACTCTTCAACCTGTCTTACTACTACTGCATGCTGTTACTTTCTTTTTTTCTTATAATCATAACCATAATCTTATCCAATGCATTCCTCAACCATAGATTTATACCCATTCATTCCCTTTTTCAATTATTTCTTTTCTTCCAATACTTTCCCAAACACTATTTCCTTTCAAACTTATAAAGATGTAAAACTTAATTACACATTCAATCATTTGTTTTGATAAATGTTCTTCTTTTGTATACAGTGAGAATTTTTATGATGATATATAAGCATAAGTGGGAGAAAAGGATTAGGGGTGAGCCTGTGTTTAAAGTGGACACACAAAGTTGTAATTTGGGAGTGATAAAAAGAGTAATTAGAACAGTAATGTGTTTCCCTTTTTGGTTTAAGATAAAAAAAATGAATGATGGGTTTAATTAGATTTTGGGACACTGATCTCACCCACTACTAAACTCAAATCATATGGACCTCTTAGCTTATCGTGATTTATGGCAATCTCATGACTGAACTATCCATCTACATGTCACAACTCACTACCTGGGATTCCATCATCTTGACATGACATTATGGGAGGTTTTATTATACTCATAGGAAAGTGAAATAATATGTCTAAAAACATGGGCGTATTTATTCAACAAAAAGAGACTTTTTAGTAAATCATTTCTCAACATTCTCTCCCCAACTATCTCAAATAACTAAAAAATTAACTTAAATTTGATATCATGTTAAAAAATAAAATAAAAAATCAAGTTTAACTTTCACTTATTATTATAATAGTCAACGTGAACCTACAACATAAATATCATTATAATTAAATAAAAAAAGTTAAATTAATTTTAATTTTTTAAATTTAAAATAATATGAAATTTATCCATAAAAGATATTTTATTTTGATAATATAATTTACTTATTATTATTATTATTATGATGGTAGAAAGAAAGTCTGGAAACATAAAACATGGTTTCATGATAGGTACGCGTGAGAAATGAAGAGGATATAGGATGCACATGAAGCGATAAAACTAGGTTGTCATTAATTAATTACTGCCCCAAAAACAATTAAAACAAAAAACAGCACAAAGACCTTATATTATTATCGTAATTGTTATGCATCGACGTTGAACACAGTGAAAGTGGAGAGTACGCATATGCATGGGGAATAAAGGTTTCAGAAGAATCGATTTTGTTGTTTTTCTTCGGAACTTTGTCTCATCATGTGATACTGAAAACGTTCCACCATGGTCTCGGGGACAGAGAGAAGGACTCTGATGGCATTGGCGTCACCGGCAACGGGTAAAAACAAGCAGTAAATATCACTAGTCAAAGGACCCATATGCAAAGGCTTCCCTTCCCCAAAATCCACCTCTTCCAATCCCAGTCTAGACCACTGCGAAATAACCAAACTCGTTGAAAGATCCGTTTTTACTGTTTTGTCCTCTAACAAGTCAACCATTGACCTTACATACTCCTCCTCTTTCAACCTCGCCTTCGCTTCCTGCACAACCTTCACTCCCTGCCGCAGGTTACCCTCCACTAACTCCTCTACGCTGCTCTCAGCGCACGCTAGCAAAAATCCGTTCCCGTAATACCCCTGCGGAAGCTCAACTATTCTTCTCACGTTCACCGAGAAAAGGAGCTTCACCACCAGTTTCGACGGCAGGGATTGGTCCACTGACCGAATCCAAGACCGCCACGTGTGCGCCGCAACGGTTTCGAAGGACGTGCACTTGAGGGAGGGCACGCACTGTTTCTTGAGGCGAAGGATGTGGGAGGGTGTGAGGATGAAGGATGTGGGTACCAAGGGCTGTGACTGTATCAACTTTAGGAGGTCCACCTGAGGGGTTGGGTTTGGTGCGGTGTAGCCCGCGTGACGGAACTTTACCTGCGCAGGGTCTCTAGGTTTCAGCACGTGGCGCCAGTGGAAGGGCACGATCGTCAATTCCGCTTCTGGTTTTCTCGTGAGCTGTGCCCAAGCGTGTAGGAACTGAGACGTGCCTATGCCGTCGCATACGCAGTGGTTGATCGCCGTGCACAGGATCATTCCCCCGCAACCCAGCCTCGTTACCTGCAAATTACATTAATCACCATTTGTGGATGTGCTGTGCTTTTCAATATTGGAGAAATTTATGGATAATTAATACTGTCCATTTGATAGAGAGACGAGTGATAAAGATAAAATAGTTTCCGTGATGGATTAATCCAAGAGACAGAAAAAAGATGTAACACTATGATGAAAGAGAAGTGAAGCGAATAAAACAAAAAATAATTCATTTAATATACCTGGTGGAGGAATATATTTTTTATACATACAATATACCTCATTTTTAATTATTGAGTTTTAAATATTACATATTATATCGTCAAGCATTAATACTATGATTAAGAAATCATTAAAGGGAAAATAACACACTACTTACAGGAAAAGCTCTGTTTTGTGTGGAGGAGAAACATGGGTCATCAACTTTAATATAAACACCTTAAGTAGTTAGTGCTCATCATTCGTAACCTGTTTGGTTTTTATTGAGATATATAGTAAAATTTAAATTCTCTAAAACGGTTGGTAAAATATAATTATTTTCCCAATAAATTGATGATATGGTGATGGGATTGTTTTTGCAGAAGTTATAAAATTAATAACTCTGTTGTAAAATTATTAAGTTTTCTGAAGATAGATTTCATCCGTGTGAAAAGACAAATTAGAAAAGGAAGAAAAGTATATGATAGCACATAGTGAGGAAAAATGTTCATTTAACAGAAACAAAAAATGTAGAAACTGTGACCACAAATTCATATTTCATAGCACATGTCTTCCTTTTGTAGCACATGTCTTGACGTCAAAGTTCTTTGGACCTAAACGTAAACAGTGGATACTAAATGCAAAAGGTTACACATTCTGTGTGACAATAAAACTGTTGATGAACAGAGGATGAGAAGGTTTAATGAAGTAGTTGGTGGTAGAAATTTGGATGGATGAATTAAGAAAATTGAAGGAAGAAAGAGTTAATATCTGACCTGGACTATAAGAGGAGGAACATCGATGAAAGTGTGAGCTTCGAGCTTATACAAGAACTTCTTCCAAGATTTGTTTGGAGTCTTGGAAGATTCGAGGAGTTGATGAACAGTGGTATGAGTGAAAGCCTCGGCAAAGAGAGCACCTTGTCCATTGCAATCCACCTCGAGCTTGTGATCATCGACGCACCTCAACCTGCCAGCCAAGGGGTAATAATCCACTAGAACTCTGCCCAGAGAAGACTTCAAGACATCGAAGCTGAAGGATTTGTTGAAGAGGAACAAGTACTTGATGGAGAACCTTAGGAAGTTTTGGTCGTCGAGATTGGACAAATAGAGAGAATGTTTTGGGGTGGGAGCAGTTGGGGGAATGCTCACTGCTTGCCCACGATAGATGCAATCAGGGGCTTCCATAACATGTAATGATTAGTTATGATGCATATGGAATGGGAAGAATTGAAGAGAGTGAAGGAAAGAGAAAAGAGAAAAAGAGAAAAGAGAAGAAGATGAGTGAATAAAAAAAGTGAGTGGAAGCAGAGGGTATATTATTATGAATGTGTGTCCAAGGAAGAAAAACGGGTCATGCTTCAAATATGTGGTTTTGGGTACCATCACATTACTTTTCAGGGTTTCACTTCTTGTAATAATCACTTTAATTTCCTTCCTTCAAAATGCTAAGTCAACACACCGCAGATAAGAGGTCTGCACTATTTCACTTTAATTAATCGTCAACCCACTAACCCTTTCCTTTATAAAAAGCTTTACCTAATCGATAAGAATGAATGAATGAATTTATTTTATAAGCATTTGAGTTTCATGAAACAAGAGTTAAACCACAAAAGTGACTACCACGTGCCTGCAAGAGTATATTGTGGTCATTTTGAAACTTCAACACGCCTGCTGTACTTGTTTAAAATATCAAATGTATATGGACTTCATTAGTCTACAATTTTTTTCTTTTCTTTTCTTTTCAAAAACCAATTATCGACACGCGCCACTATTCATAAATTTGTCACCTTATAATTTATTTGTACTGTAAATTGACAGGCTCCAGGGCTCAGTACTTTTCAACTTTTCTTACTCTTACCACAAAGGTCAGAGAGGGAGCAGTAAAAATGGACAACTAAAGTAAACAACGAGTATATAAAAATATAAAATGTTGAGTATAATTGTTCAAATCCATTGCCTTCGTAAAACAAAATTTGGTAGTGGGAAAAGAATTAATGAGAGCAACAGTTATCTATATCTGGACAGATATAAGAATAGTAATAATAGAGAAGGTAAATCGTATTTTGTGGCTGATATTCTCTAATTTAGTGGATAATCTAAGGACTTAAATAAATCAGAATGGCTATGATTCGATCACATGTAGATTCCCATTATCCTGGTTAAAATTAGGTTACTCAGCCGCAAAAACTAAGACGTGTCACATCTTGAACAAGTTTATTACATTCTCGGGGAGCCTTTTATTGGCCATATGATACACCCAAACTTTTATCACATCTTAATACTTTGTCTTAAAATGGCATTATTAAATAAAACTCCAATGTAGAAGATATTAAGATCTACTATTTTTGAGAAAATGTTTATTTTCAATAAATATGAGTATTTTATGTTATGTTTTAATTATATTTATGCTGAAATAATGAAATATTTTCTGGACAATCTTTACAACTGAAAAAAAAAATAAAGCAAGTAAGAAATAGTTTTATAATTGAAAACATATTATTTCTCAGATTAAACATGATATTAAAGTTTAAAAAGTAATTTCCTAATTCCTATGATAATTGGACTTCGGAGGGTTAATATACTATATATAAACGTATTAATTGAATTGAATATGTTGCGGCTAGGTTCTATTATGGAAGTCAAAGTGAGGTGTAACGCACTCGTTAATGTCTTTGTATATTAACGAAAAGACATTGTATTTTTATATCTTCATTTTTTTCTTCTGTGGAATATAACTTTATATATAATAATTGCAATTTTAATCTTGAGAATACTAAAATTATTGCACCATTTAATGTTATATAAATGCTAAACTTTTTTATAAAAAAACTATATTGTCTTTTAAAAAATTTAGCTGTTCTGTGGCATGTTTGAAAGTGTGTGTAGAGAGTCTAAGAATTCCATACAAAAATATCAATCACAAGATGCACCTACTCTTCTCACTTGCTTTATTATAGTCCCAGAGATGCTTTTAAAGTCTCATCAAGACCAAATTAAGCGGGAAAAAGAAGAAGAGAAGAGATTCATACTTCTGAATGCTGATTAAGGTATATATAAGACTGGTAACATGATTAGGAACCCTTTTGAAAAACAAAAAAAAATTGCGTTTGAAACCAAACACACTATGTACATTTTTAGTTGAATACATTAATCAAAATAGTTTGCGTTCGGACTAGATCTAACTAGATATAATGTTAAATGAGGTTTTTACTAAGTTGATCTAAATGTCGAATGGACTCACTGAATATCATATCATATCAAATGATCGTGCATGATGTAACATAACTGCTAACAATGATGCATTACCTAACAAGAATACGTTTCTGCTTGATTTAAATCAATCACCTTCACATTTTAAGTAGAGACTATTAACTCCACCTGTTTGTCACGTTTAGATGCCATTTCAGCAATACGTTAATTCAAACTAAACAAAGAAAAGCACTACAAATTAACGGCAAAAAGCTTTGCATGAACCAAACAATGTTCCCAGAACAACTGTTAGTAGTCCAATCTTTCGTAGCTTCTACCTCAATCAAACATGTCTATGCGACACATTATTGGCGACAGAAAAACATGGAACACCGTTTTATAAGATCTAGGTTGGCTGAGCTCCTCTGTGCCCAACCTGAATAATCATTCGTGGCTCACACAATGAAACCTTCGCACCTTGTTTACCAAAGTTGCAAGAACAAGATATCGATTAGTTGTTGTAATCTGTAATATTTTTGTTGTATTTAAATTAGTCCTCTCAAGTCTCTCCTTTTGGTTACTTTTATGTTAGTTGTTCTTTCATCTGACAAGTTCTTGCCGGCACCAAGAAATTAAGTTTGCCCTCTTCACTTCTGTCCTTTTTTCCTCTAATATTGTTGAACATTGATGTTGCTCTCTCTTATTTTTTATGGACAATTTCACCAAGGGGCTATATGTGTATGCTCTATCCTCTGAAAGAACATAATTTTTTATTTAGATTCTTACCTATATATAAGGTTAACATGTGCCTTGTCCAGCAGTAAGAGCTTCATTTGATTTCCTATTATTCGAAGGCATTTGAAACTCAATCGTGTGCCCAGACTTATGTTCTATTGGTCTGTTTTTCGAGTCTTTTTTTACCAAAATAGGGTAATTTAATAGGTTAACTACTGAGATGTGAAACTAGCACGACTCTAGTATAATTACACGTTACACTGAAGTCGTGCAAAAGTGGTTCGACTTACTTATTTTATTAATTATTTAAAAACGTTTCTCAACATGCTTTACTTTAGGAGAAAGGAACATCGAGCCAACAAAAAAGTATATTGGGACTGCACTTACTCTTTGTGTACCTTAAACGCTGCCTACGACTTTCCGGCTTCATCTCACTTTTTTCCTTTTTGACTCTGTTTCTTAAAGCTCGGAGACAAACGACCGGGCCAAGGGAATCGCATTCTCGTCAAAACCAGCTCAGGTTCAATGGCGCATATACATTCCAACGAATATTTCTAGTCCAGCCAATGACTTACGAGGCTCACCACATCATAACACTAATGAGATTACATAAAGCCTTAAATAAGTTTGAGTTTTACAAGTCTGTCCTCAACGTTATACAGTTTTACCATCACAGCCTGCCCAGTAATTTGTCTTGAACATTTTTATTTATCTAGTAACCAACTCAAGTTCCATCTTAGTCATTCATTAGCTCGTGTAAATCATCTTCCACTTGTACAAGCAGAGTCTTATGCTGCCATTCCCCCAAATTTAACTGCAAATTGCAAATTAAACAACGACGTTAACTAGCTATAAATGTTACTCGTAGTTTTCTGGAATAATTCAGCATACATGAACATCAATGAGTTGCAAAGCAAGTAACCTCAGACTTTGGATTTGCAGAGATTCTAATTACAACCGGGCAACGTATGAGTTTGCTTCTGTTACATATCTAACCCAGCGATAAGGATTCTGCGCTTTTGATTTCTTGGCTATTTGCAAATACTTTACCTGCACCGGAAAATGGCATTTTGGATCTATTTAAAGGAGTTCATATCAACTAGATACAAAAAATCAAATTGCAATAATAGAGAAGAGTTGAATCTACGTCTAAAATCATTAGGGATGATAACACTATCCGATTTAGCATCCAGTAATACGAGCTTTGAAAACCAACAAAGACATAGTAAGATTAATTTATAGATTAGCAGTAAAATTAAGGCACTATAAAAGTCCAATACACATTTTCTAGCTTTGTTAAATAAATGTAACAGAAAAAACATAGCTTCAAGAAAATCCCTAGCAGTTTACCTGAAGCCCTGAAGCATTGTGCATAGGTATGGTGAAAGTCATGCTAACCGGCCCTGCTTCTTTCATGACATTTCCTGTGATCAGTACAAAAGACTTAAATTCATTACGGAGAACAATGCCTTTAGAAACAATGAGCTAAAATCAACAAGCAATGTACCATGTAACTCCTGTGAAAACGCCAGCTTTGCTCGTAAAGTATGTTCAGATCCACCAACCACCTGTAAGAGGATGGACCAGACATTATTTTCCTCCACTAATTAGCTCCCAATAAATCAACTGAAGGAACCTTTACGGACATTCATAGATAAGTATTTAAAGATATACTGATTATCAGTGGAAAACAAACAATCTATATTACCTTTTTCAGGCACCATTCCAGTCTTTTATTTGTTTCCTTAAAATCAGTGGTGTGTCCAACTGCTCCAGGTTCTAACTCAAAATTAACACTGAGAATTTGAAAATAAGTTTACCAAAAGGATGTAAGGTTAAGTAATCGGGATAGTACTTAAACCATGTTAATGAATGGGCCATTTTGGCATGTATGTGCAATAAATTACAACACACACACACAGCGTACAAACAAAAGGTAGCATATTCAGTAGATCAGATTCCAACCATCCCAGTTGCATCTAGAAGAATAAATCAGCCTCCAGCATGTACATTAATGGTTTCCCTACTTATCTCATTTTCTTTTTCTTATCCACCAGCCACTCACCCGAGTCTGTGACTACCAGTGATGTAGCACCCTAGTAACAACTCTTGTTTTCTTTTTTTTCATTTTGTACGTTGAGTGCTTTGAGTTCTGATTTTGATTAGACACCCAATATTGGGCATTAAGCTCTGCTCTTGATTGCTTACATGTGAGAATACTAGCACTGAAAAAGGAACGGTTTGCTATTATAACTGAATGTGATGAAATTGGCTGCTGTTAGTATTGATATCATTTGCCATATTTGATGTTCACATATTTTCTATTTCAAAATCTCCTGCAGTTTTCTATGTCCATCCATTCTACTGGTAGCAACAAAATATTACAAGAAAGGAAACCTGTAATCGGCTACTGATTTTCTAGCTTTGTGGTGAATTACTAATGTGTATCTTCTGGGCTTGCGTATTCAAAGATTAAGGTTGCACATATTCTGCTAACATAAATGTTATTTGCTAAATGTTTTGATTTTAAAAGCATGATGAACTTTTCTTTCTATTTGTGTTTTATTTATTTAGGTGGGTTGAAGGTTATCTCATTTGACAAACCTAATATATACCATCTGGTGATTTAAATCTTGACAATCTATCAAACATCCCAATCAGCCTGTTAGTCAGCTAACTAGCTCATTATGGAGAAGAGGGAGTAGAGACTAAATCATCACTGTCAACTATGACTAAAATTAAATGCACAATAATAGTGAAGAAAATGTAAATACCGAGCTGTAAATGATGGGAGAGGCATCTGTACAAGAACAGTACTAGCATTGGTACTTGAGTTGAACTCAGCTCGCACTTTAATTGTCACTTCAGCCTATAAAAATATGCAGACTATCAGTACATGCTAAACAACGTGAAGACTAGGAAAGTTAGAGGGAGGCAAGATCTAAACCACCTTCAGGGATCCTGTTTCTTCAATCAATGCAGTAATACGAAATGGTGGTTTATATGGTTGAGTCATACGATAATTCATGACTGGAAACTCACCCTCTGGTGGTACCTACCAAACAAATGGAACAGTAATTAGTCAAGGGACTCAAAAGCACACCATGGCATTATCTATATATATAAGTTAGTGTGCTATGCACTTACCAATGACAAAGTTCTATCCACATCAAAACTATCAAGGTGTACAGACTCATGGAAGTTACAATCATCTAAAATCACAGCACCTGAACCTCTATAATCTGTTAAAGATGATAGATCAAGATGAAGAATGAATGAAAAGACATAGCAAAAGCGTATAGGATATGAAAAATCAACTAGTCAACAAAATTCTCTTCAAGAAAATTATCCATCCATCAATGATTCGACCAACAAATATATAAACCCAACAAAAAAATCCCCCTACTAACACTATATATATAATTATTTTCAACATAAAAATAATTTAAATATTAGTACAGGGAATACAATGAAGAAATAAGCCATACATGTTACCAAGAAAATAACATGGTAAAGAAACCGTACACATTGTCCCCATTGTTTTAACTTTCAAAGGGAACAAAATATAATGTTGATTGACCTACCACTTGTTCCTATACTCAGGTCCTCATTTAGAGCAAGTCGAATCTCTGGGTTACCAGAAAGATAACTCTTCATTTGAATAGTTCCATCTATCTCACTAGTAAGTATAAATCCCTGCTTCCAACAACAAACTCATCAAAACACCTCAAAATTTTGTAGCAGTCAATAAATGGAAAAGGGAAGGAAGAAATCACAACAGACAGCATGGAAAAACCATTAAAAGGATGACCAACATACTCACACTAGAATTGAATGTAACACTTATTTTCTCAATTACATCAACAAAGATCTCCTCCCTCTTCCTACCACCAGGTTCATTAGCAACCACAGACTTTGTAATAGCTGTACCTGGCATTCGTTTAGTCCCTTGCTGAAAATATAGGAGTAACAAGTCAACAAAACCATACATGAAAACTAATAATATGCCAGCAGAAAATGACTGAATTTCCAATTAGTTAGATGCATACCATGAAAATGGAAGCAGGACCAAGGGGAGGCATCCGTGCAGAATCAATCATTATTGGCTCATTAAAAATATAAGACTTCAAAACCTCAGTGGATGTTGTTTGCACATAACCAAAATCCTGGCACGAATAAACTTTAGTATAAACATATCAAACAGAAAATGCAGCAGTTAAAACCACGCAAAATTATCAACCTTTAAAATGGTTTGGAGAAGCAGTAGAAATGTTAACCTAGTAAACAATTAAGTTTCAGTTTTCTCTATAAAAACAAATCCATACATCATGGTTAGATTAAAACTACCAAGCATCTGTACAAATTAGATAATTCCCCTGCCTCCCAAAATGTGACACTTAAAAATAGATTAAAAGGTAATTTTACATAAGTGTGCTTTCTTGTCTGATCAACCTGTCAACTTCAGTACATCGAGAATTGAAAATTGGAAACTTGTTCATGGGAGACTTGGGATGTGAATAGTTGTACACAGCAGTCTACTAAAAACTGATAGAAATAATCACTAAAGTGTAAATGACCAGAAGCAATCAATGGTGCTTGGACCTACGTTTTACCTATGAAGTTTGGACAAACATGCTTACGCATCCAACATGCATATGGTATTTTCCCCAAGCAAACCATCAGTTGAAGCAAGAATAGCAAATAAATACTTACAATCACTTCATCTAGCAATTCATAAACGAGCACAAAGTTCTTTCGAAAGGAGTCTTCGTTAAGAACACCAAGGTAATCTTTGATGACCCGTGCAATTCTTTGTAAAAGTTCCAAAACAAGAGAAGGGGAGACATTGACTCTAGTTGTAGCAACAAATAGCAATCCAGCAACCTTCACGTGGAAGTAGTTCACACCATCTATATTCTAAGAAAAGAGAAAGGCACATAAAACAACACGATCAGCTAAAAAACAAGGAAAAGTAAGAAAACTAGGAGAAATTACACTCACATTTAGGTCTTTTTAGATGATCTTTACGTTGACCTCTTTAGTTTTAAAGAAAACAAGTAAGTTCTTGGTCATAGTCTTTTTAACACACTCTCAAACCTTTTTTTTAAAGAAAGACACTCATTTCCCATCTCCCTTATGTATTTACTAAAGTGACAACACCCATAAGAGATTTTTAAAATCTAAACAGGGAATAATGAATATCCTTTAAAAACTAAAACGAGCAAAGTGCAAATTTTCCTGATTTTTTTTTACCATTTATCAATAATCAATAAATGATACCCTGCGGGAACATGCATTCCCAGAAACATATATGTGGAAATTTTGGAATTAATTCTCGAGAAATGTGGAAAGAAAAAGATGATAAATGACATAATGAATGAAATACCTACAAAAACAGGTGGAGCATCTCCCTCGATATCCTCTTTCCAGAACTTGACTTTTCGGAAAAATGTCTCGGCGCTTCCTTTTTGAGCTTCACCACGATCTGCATTCATTTAATAATAATAATAAAAAAAAAGATGAAACCCTAGCGACAAGGTGCAGTGTGGGTGAAACTATATTGGCAATCACTCCCCGTCAGAAAAAAAAAATTGAATTGGAAATTCTTTTAATGAAAATAGATGATCATGGAAATACAAGGGATGAGGAGAAAATAAAGCACTCACAGTCGCGGTAGACGATGTTGTCGCCTCTCTGGGAAAGCACGAAGAACTGCAATATCATCTTTGCCTCTTCTTCTTGTTCTTCTAATTCAGCTTTCTCTGTCTTCAACTCAACTCATGTCCTCCTTCTTTACTTTGTCCACGCTTCTGAACAAACGACATGCCGTTTTGCCACGCACGAGCCAGGCCCAGAAGTTGGCAGCATCATTTGACTCGTGTCGTTTTATTATTATCACTTCTTTTTTCTATTCAATAAATATATTATTATTATTATTAATTATACATTTAATGTAACTTCACACTTGTGTTTATGAAAGATTAAAATCTTTAATAAGGGTATTTTAGTTGAAATTTGAATATTTAGATTTATTTTATCCATTATAAAAATAAAGTTGTTATATCTTATTTTATTACAGTTTGTTAGATAAAGGTTCTATCTTTAATTTCAAAATTTGAATAGTAGATTTCCTTATATTTGATTAGATTTGTTGACTGTGAGAAGCTATAAACACACCTTCCATGTTGTGTTCTTGTATTATATTTGTGTGTGAGATCTCCACAAAAGGTTAAACACTCTTCAAGCCATCCATTGTTGCACGAATTCTTCTTTGGATTTTGAGGTTGGTTTTAATTCGTTTTTCAATATTCTTGGTTTAATCTCATTGTCTATCAATATTTTCATTTCGCTTTAAGTTTGATTGTGAAATTTGCTGCGTTGAGGCATCATTATCTTAATTTGTACTTTAAATGTTTTTCTAAAATAAATTGATATATGATTGATTATTTTTTAGAAAGCCGTGATAGTTTTGATAGAGGAAAGAAAACAACATACATTTTATTTGAAAACAAATACAGTACAGCGAAAAACCAGATTTACAAATACTAGTTATGAGTTTTTTTTTATCAAGATCATATGAAAAACGTGTAAAATTATGTAAAAACACTTTGGAAGGCATTTTAAAGATTAACGGTGTCACGCTAACGTTGTATCCACGCTACGCTTCCGGTAATAACCAGGTAAATCTTTAATGATGATGTAGTGGACCAATCAAATAGCTACACTTTAATTAATAGCTTTATTTAATGCGATTAAGTTATAAATAGGATTTTCAAACCATAAAAATCAAGTGGCAGAAGAAAACAAACTAAATACAATATTTATCAATTTATTTTGTACACAAGAAATGGTGTAGCCAAAAACGAGTATCACGCAAAAAGATGATGCAAGAAAGGAAGAGAAGGGAAATATGAGAAGGTAGTGCTAGGTGCGAGTACTGGAGCAAAACGCGGGTGTGTGACTTTCGTTAGCGAGAGAGAGAAAGAGATATGCAGTTCCCTTCAGAAACTCCAAACATCTGAGGCGACAACCTTAGGAATCTCGATCGCTGATAAAACCTATGCAGCCCCCAACACACTTTGCATTCCAACTTGTTTAAATTCTCTTTTTCCGATTCACCCTTCTCTCAATAAATTTTGGGCCTATGAGACCCGATTCTTTGCCACCGTCACTGTGATAATAAAGTTTTCTTTTCAAATAAAAGGTAACCTTTTCTCTTACGTTTTTTCTACATTCGTAAATAAACTTGTGTTTTTTTTTTCTCTTTCTCTTTTTGTTAATTAATAATTACTATCGAGTGTGTTTCTGTGTTTAAACCTGAAATTCTCAACATGACGTTCTATTCGGGTGCAGATCTCTGCATGTTCTGAACTTCAGATTAATTAAATAAAATTTTGATACGGATCTAGGTTCTTAGTTTGGTAGGTTAGTCAGAAAGCTTTCAAGTGTCTCTTAATTAATTGTGTTTGGGGAAAATTATTGTAATGATACACCAGCAACACCTTACACCACTGTATGTCTGTGATTCTGTACACTTACCACTCAATAGTGAACACTGAAATTTTCTGAATTTTGATGATTGGTTGAAACTACCGGTTTGATTTGTAGGAAATGGCTACTCCTGTTGATCCTCCAAATGGAATCAGGATTGAAGGGAAGCATTATTTCTCCATGTGGCAAACCCTTTTTGAGATTGACTCAAAATACGTGCCAATCAAACCTATTGGTCGCGGTGCTTACGGAATTGTGTGTTCTTCTGTGAATAAAGAGAGCAATGAGAAGGTTGCCATAAAAAAAATACAGAATGCCTTTGAGAACCGGATTGATGCGCTGAGGACTTTGCGCGAACTTAAGCTTCTTCGCCACCTTCACCATGAGAATGTGATTGCTTTGAAGGACATCATGATGCCTGTTCACAGGAATAGTTTTAAGGATGTCTATCTGGTTTATGAACTCATGGACACAGATTTGCACCAGATTATTAAGTCTTCTCAAGCACTGTCTAATGATCACTGCCAGTATTTCCTCTTTCAGGTATAAATCTTTGGTCCAATATTGGGCTAATTGAATAATATTATTTTGGTTTCATATTTGTCAATTTTGATATGGTAAAGCACATGGTGTTCAATGCTCTATTACCAACTGTTTATGAATGTTTAGTATTGTAAAGTTGACACTGAGAACAAACACACATGGTAAACTTGTTTTTAAGTCTGTGACAATCTTTTACAGGGATTTTAGTACAAGGCCTTGCATAATTACAAACTTGTGTGCTCTCATAATTTGTTTCTCTTGATTTTGTTGCATTTTATCGCTCTGCCTGTTAAATTCCCCCTTGATTTTCTAAAGCTGTAGTCCTTAAAACCCTTGATTTTCTAAACCTGTAGTCATTCTTGAATAACTGACAGTGACATCAATCATGTCGTAGCACAATTATAGGGCTTTTTGATGTAATAGATTGTGATCATTTGTGCTGCTTAGCTGGTGGTTGAATTCACTAATTGAAAGTTCTCATCTGCAGTTGCTTCGTGGATTGAAATATCTTCATTCTGCTAACATCCTTCATCGTGACTTGAAACCTGGGAATCTTCTAATCAACGCAAATTGTGACCTAAAAATATGTGATTTCGGGTTGGCAAGAATTAACTGCAGCAAGAACCAGTTCATGACCGAGTATGTTGTGACTCGGTGGTATAGGGCACCAGAACTCCTACTCTGCTGTGACAACTACGGGACATCCATTGATGTTTGGTCAGTTGGATGCATCTTTGCTGAGCTTCTTGGCCGAAAACCGATTTTCCCTGGTTCAGAGTGTCTCAACCAGCTGAAATTGATTATCAATATCCTTGGTAGTCAAAGGGAGGAAGATATTGAGTTCATCGATAATCCAAAGGCAAAAAAGTATATCAAATCACTTCCTAGTTCTCCTGGAACTCCCTTTTCGCGACTTTATCCTAATGCACATCCATTGGCAATTGATCTTCTGGCAAAGATGCTTGTTTTCGATCCAACAAAGAGGATCAGTGTCAGTGAAGCGCTTCAACACCCTTACATGGCCCCTCTATACGATCCTAACTGTGACCCCCCAGCTGTCATTCCAATTGATCTTGACATTGATGAGGATCTAGGGGAAGAGATGATAAGGGAGATGATGTGGAAAGAAATGCTTCATTACCATCCTGAATCTGCCATGGCGAGTTCAGGGCTGTGCTAATCATAATCATACTTTCTTCTTCCTTTCAATGTTTATTATGTTCCCTTTTGTTGGTGCCATGGTAGTTCTAATATCATAACTTGCTTCGAATAATTAGGAGGGGTTTGTCATCGGTTAGCTCATTATATGCCTGTCTGTTTTCTATTTATTGAAAGTAGAGAGAAACAGCAAAAAAAATTATCATATTAAAATAGTGTTGCTGCTGATGATACATTATATAGTCTTTAACCGCCATGTTCAGAGATTTATTTTCTACTGAACTCTGTATTGTAGTTGTCTCGTTTATTGTACATAAACATGTTCTAGTGTCATGCATAAACCATTTTGTATAGTAAGTCTAATGTTTATCAATAATATGTTACTGTTTGAAACTTTGAAGTTGAAGTACAATTTTTTTTTCCTGTAAACGGATCATATAATTTTTGAATCGCCTGTGTATGTATGTGATAGATCTCAACCACAGTTATCAAAACATCTGATGAACTTGTAACCTTTTTTTTTTAATTTCCTTTTACCTGTCAAGCTTTTTCCACAGCCTTTGAATATTAACTTGGTAAAAAAAATTACCTTAGCCAAAAGTAAATAGTGCTCGATGGTATCAGGAATTGCACTTCCTTACACTTGTGATGAAAATATGTTTTCCCCTTGAGCTAATTGAATATATCCTCTCTTGAAATGTCAATTTTCGTGTTATAATTTGTTTTAAAATTAAGTAATAATTTTCATAAAAGCACGCATCACTTCAAAATATAATCAGGAGAGATAGTAAGTAATAATTTTTACAAGCTCTAACTTTATAATTATAGGTATTGTGAAAATAATAACTTAGGTCTTTACCATTGCAGTTGATCACTACTTTTCTGTTCTATTTTTGGGTCTAGTTTCTTCATTTTTTTCTTCTATTGTTTTGAGATTGACCTGTTTCAAATTAAGTTTTCTATTCCCTAAGATAAGAACCTTACAAAATTTCCGTTAAATAATTTTTTTTCATGAACATATAGTATTTTAAGACTTCATCTCATCATAATTTGTTTTAATGGGAAGGTAAAATCAATCTAGTAAAAAAATTGTTTTCATCAAATATCAAACTCAGACATTGTTCAAATAATTCAATCTTAGATTTAACACATTATATATGCATAATTCCTTAGTTAGAAGTCACTCACGATAATTTAGAAGGCCTAAATTTGTATAGGCATAACACTAAAATTCATTCAAGTCTTATATTCTGTAATTGGATGTTAATTTATTTTAAAGGTGTAAATTGAGTCAAAGTAAAAAGAGAATGGGTTCAAGTAATTAAACAGTTTTCATTTACATTTCATAATTTTTTTAATTCAAATCACATTTATGCAATCATATTTGAATTAGTTTGACTGTTTGAGTCTGATCATTCACTTGGACACAATATATTTAGAACAAATTTTATTTTAACCGAACAAATTAAGATTTAAAGAAAAGTATTTCAAAATAACAAACAAAACAGGTTATATTTGGCCAATTTTTCTTATTTTTTCTTATGAATTATTTTAAAATTAAATTTCAATATAATAACTTTAAAAATCATAGAAATTGTTGGTATTTTTTAATTGATTTCTAAAGCTCTAGGTTAAAAGTTGTTTGGTAAAAATTGAATTTATTTGAAACTAATTGCGTTAATGAAAAATATATTTATACAGATGATAATCTTATGCTAGACTAATATAATGAACATACTTATCTTAATGATATTAGAAATAGATTACAAAAATAAAATACATACATGTACAACTTTTAACATAAAAATAATTAATATAACTTAGTTTGAAAGATGATATACAAATATTTTATTATATATGATTATTGATTATAAAATATATTTTAAAACTTCCAAATTAAAATTTAGTAATACGGTTTTATAAAATTAGTAAATA
>Ga0123341_1001061_pt1 | contig 19637 bp, 12 predicted proteins | sample Turbeapinknodule_FD_89959 | JGI IMG/M metagenome (GOLD analysis project Ga0123341, IMG submission 89959) | Root nodule microbial communities of legume samples collected from Mexico - Turtle bean Mexico pink nodule | ecosystem: Host-associated > Plants > Roots > Nodule | place: Mexico: Nepantla...
GATGAGTCAAAATTAAAAAACAAAAAATAACATGTAAAAGAAAAATAATGAATTGATTTTGAGTTTCTCTTTTTTTTCAAGTTTTTTCTTTTCTTCCATTGGTGGTTTTGAGATCAGAAGGTGTGATAATATTCAGGTTAAGGTTAGGATTCACTTGATGGTAGATGCAAAAAGAATGATAATTTTACCAAATGATAGAGTTTTGAAATAGAGTGGAGAGAGTGATTAGAAATAGAGTGGATAGACTCATTGGAAATAAAATATTTTATTTGATATGTGAGTTTTGGTGTGTGAGGGTGAGAAATATGTTGTTGTCTTAAAATAAGAAATTAAAAAAAAAATAAGAAGTTGGTTTGCACATAAAAACTGTCTCATGTGATTAATTTAATAAATTAAAAAATAATTCATTATACTTATAAAATGAGATATATTAAATAATGATAGAATCAGACAAAAATTATGTAAAAAAATGGTTATAAAGAAAAATTCTCTTTATAAAGATATATACGTAACTTATGTTTGCATATGCATTGTTTTGTCTTACTTATTTTTATATTTAACAAAAGATTGAATAACTTTGTCTTAAAATGTAGCATTTTTTTTATATATTTTTCTTGGCAATTAAAATTGAGTTGACGCGGTAGTAATTTTAAAACTATAATATATGTTGCATGGATTTATATTTGGATTAAATGAGCGGTAGTAGACGGCAAAAAGGGAATTTTTGTTATGAATGTGTCTTTAATGAAGGATAGTAACTCTGAGGAAGAAGGAGTCAATTTAGTTAGAATGGAACAAGAATTAGTGACGAAACGAAAAAAAGTGTACCTAACTGTAAATTCTCCTCCTTTCGTCACAAATCATATCTAGTTTAAACTTATTTTACACATTTTAAAACAACAATCAATGTATTATTCTTTTAAATAATTTATTGAAATAATCCTCTTTTTAATGAATATATTGTTTTAATTTAGTCAGAAAATAAAACAATTAGGGGATTGTGTCCTCCAAACCATGATCAGTGTTTGAACTATTTATGATATTTAAGAGCATATTTAGTGCCAAAAATCTTACATCACATCTTATACTATTCTTTTGTATGTCTTATGTATCACTAGGTAGAAGATCTGATCAAATTTTTGGTTTCATGGTAAATCTTTGAGTCTTTAAATATTTTTTTGTAAGTCTAACAATGAATTTTAATTTAATAATTTTCATTTTATGTTTTAAAATATTAATTAATTAAATTTAAATTAATAAAAAAATACACAAACAAAAATATAAATATTAACAATTGTAATAGGAATAAATTACTTATATTAGTAAAAGAAATACAAACATTAATAAAAAAAATCTAAACAACCTTCTTTGTAAAAAAATAAAATTTATTATTGTTGCTAGTTAAATGTTTATAAATATATTTTACCAAATTGTTAATGAAGATCATATATATATATAATGTTTTATTTGTAAGTACACAACAAAGTAGTATAAGCACTATGAGAGATGTGTAATATTTGAATTTTTTTTATTAATTTGATTATAATGGACATTAACATTATTATTGAATATGTCTCCCTCATCATAAATAATCAGGTTATATATACACTATAATACATATCAATATTATGTTGTTTTTCCTATCCATATGTTAATTACACCCTCGAACACATATGCTTTACATTCACATATAATTGTAAATAGGTTGTAGCACACAAAATGCTCTTTCAATAATATTTCTAATCCCTTTTTTTATATTTTGTAAATAATATCTTTTGTTTCTTCTTATAACATTGGGATAGTTTTAACAAATGCCGTTTAATAAGAATAAATTTCGTTTGCAAATAATAATATCTCATTATTTAGAATTACATCAAATAAACTCAATATTTCAAAATATATTTGTTAAGTCATGAAACCTGGTCAATAGTTAGACATTTATAGTCGTTTTCCGACTTATGTATCTAGCATTTTGAAAGAGCACAAATAAAATGATTTAAATCAATTAGCCTTAATGATTCAATTAAGACAGAGTTATGACTAAAGGTGAAGATGTTACAATTCAATCTATACATACCAGATTATTTTCTAAAGAAAAAAATCATTTAATATATTACATAGGGAGTACTCTTAACTTATATTTTATCCTATACTTATTATATTTTGTACTTTTACTGACTTCAGCGTCGAAGTGTCATCGCAGGAGAAACCATTGTTTTCCAAATGTTAAATTACTAAAACTTGAAAGAAGACCACAAGGAGGTCATCCAGATTCCGACCAACCTCGAGCTAGCAAGAACAATATTAAACACATGTGATTCATTTAAAACATTAATATCATTATTTAAACCTGCAACTCCAAAATATACATGTTAAATCCACTTGAAGTCTTAAAAGTCTAATCAAATAACGATCTCAAGTATTATTATGAGTTTATGATAATCTTGACAACTTTTAATTGTCAATGCATACGAATTAATTGAACCCTAGATACCTGATAATTTGTAGTAGGGTATTAATGTAATATTTGTTTCACATTCTTAACTACTCATTCTAAAAAATGTCCCCATCCCATCTAGAAAAGCTTCTATGCTTTAAATTGCCATACACTCACCAATTCCTACATACTCCTACGCTCACCTAATCCACGTGCCAATATATGAATTGTTGCATTTATGCCCATAGATTCCAACTTTTTTCTTCTCACCCAACACATCACATTTTACTTTTATGCTCTTCACATTTCCCTTTCTACTTTTTCTTTTTGGATTTTTCCCTTCATATTCATTTATTCAACTGTATTTTAAATGCATTTTTTTCTTCTCAACTTTTGCTAAATCTTCAGAGTTCTTATGGAATATCCTTGTTTCTATCATGGACTTTTTCATTCTACTGAAAGATCTTTATAATATTGGATCTTATCTTTAAAATTCATAGTTAACATGCCGGGTGAAAGTACTAACAGAATAACTCTCCTATTGAAATTGTTCGATTGAATTTTAGATTATCTAATTGGAGTTACAGTGAATAGTTCTTACAAAACCATGATTTATTTGTTGAAAAATAAATATGATAAAATTTTAAATGTAATGTAAAATACCTCGTTACCAATAATATTTTTATCTTGAGAAAATTATATGATAGATACAAGGTATTTTAAGTTATGAAGCACAAACACTAATACATACATTGATAAGACACATACACAAAGATACTTTTAGAATGTAAGACACGTAAACACGAATCTATATATTATATAATTATGAATTATATAAATTGATAACAAAAATTTATTTGCATAAGTATGTTCCAATTTTTTTAGTAGAAAGATGTTTTTTTGTGACTGGTTCAAAATATTTGTTCCTTATTTTTATAATCATACTAAAAAATTATACAATAAGTTTGAGTTTTTAGAAAATTAATGTATTTTTTTTAAACTGTGTTAAAATCGTGCTAGAATTGTCAGAATTCCAACAAATATTTTTTGAATTGGACACTTTACCGATACTTTTCCTACGAGTGTCAATGTCTGATACGCGTACGTTATTTAAGAGAAGTATTCGAGCGTGATATAATACTTAGAGGAAAAGTTGATCTCAGATGTTTTTTTTTTCTTAACAAGAATAAATAGATTAGAAGATAATGTTTGAAGAACGTGATTGAATTCAATTTTTTTTAAATGATTAAAACTAAAATAATTGTAACGTGAAGAAAATAACAAATTGAAAAAGAGTAATAAAAGTTGGTGAGAGGAGAGTAGGGAGTGAGTATGTGTTGAATCCTTTCATAGCTTTAACTTTTGGACATGAATGTTCTAAAGGGTTAATCAATTACGGGATGAGGTTTTAATACGAGTTAATTCAATTTGATTTGGTTGTCTATCATCCTAAATTAATTATTAAATCTACCCAATTCATTGCTGGGGACAACTCACAAGTCAATGTGTTAAGTATAAATTTCATTATCACAATTTTTTTTTATAAAATATTGATAAGATCAATTTTTTTTTTCCATTTTTATGTTGCAGTAAATAAATAAATAAAAACAATTAAATATTAAGTAAATGGTTAAAATATAAATGATAAAAAAACAATTAACGTTGTTTAAAGATATAAAAAATTTCGATACTTAAAAAAATAAATAGAGTACATTTTATAAATTTAATAATTGAAATTGATAGTTATTGTAAAAAAGATAATTAAATTGGTAGTTTTGTAAAATAAATAAATAGTTTAATTTCAACCTCCATTACCTGACCAAAAGGATAGAAAGAAACAACTTCCATAGTCCAAGTGATGAAACAAACAAGAAACAGTTTTTCAAAGAGCTTTCTAATTAAGGAAACATAAATAAAAAAAGTAGTTGAGTCCTTCAAGATTTCAAGTTTTAACCGACTTTTTAATATTAATACGGCTGTAGGGCCTGTTACTCCAAACCAACTTTCGTTGGACTGGTAGTTTGATTTGGTTATGGTTATCTCTTCGTTATTTTTTCAATTTTGATTGATAAAAACAATTTATTCAACTTTTTTATTTTGTTTTTTAGTGGATGTTCTGAACCATTTCTCTCACAAGTCCCTTTCTCTTCCTCCTCGAAAAGTAGTTCGGTTCAAACTTATCTTACAAAAACTTCCAATATTGGAAGAAGCATGTGGGTCCTTATATGTGATAGATTGATTTTGAGTGATCCCATTAATGCTACTGAAGAAGAAGCATCATTTTGGTAACTAAATAAAAGATGAATAGCATTGTTCAATCCGTCTTCTCATGAGATTGAACTCCGTACGGAATGTATAAGGGTGTAGAAAAGGAATGTGGGACACGAAAGAATCTGTGAATTTTGAGTGCAAGGGTAGTTATGGATAACAGAGGCCTTCTCCTTCTCCTTATTCTCTCCCTTATTTCTTCATCAAACTTTGCAACATCTCACTCCACAGTGCGCTTCCTTCCTGGCTTCAAGGGACCCCTTCCATTTCTACTTCAAACTGGGTAAGCTAACCAAAACTCTGCATTTAGGTCATGCCTTTCAACTATTCATTCAAGTTTTACAGTAAATAGATGTCATGGAATTGGAATCAGGTATGTGGAAGTGGGTGAAGGTGAAGCAGAGGAGAATGCAGAACTGTTCTACTATTTTATTCACTCAGAGAATAATCCCAAAGAGGATCCTCTCCTTCTTTGGCTAACGGGAGGACCTGGTTGCTCTGCTTTTTCTGGTCTAGTTTTTGAAATAGGTCATCATTTTTTCCTCATAATCATCTCTTTTTAATTCCACTTCCAATTTTTTTTTCAGTCTCTATATTTTATCATCTGTTTGTTTTTAATCTATTTTAATCAGATTATACAAAATAAAGAAATAAGTTAATATTATCGGAAAAAATAGGGCTAATATTTTTCAAATGTGTTTTTTAAATTTAACTTGACTAACCGGATCAAGATTCTTTTTATGTCAAAATTTTAAGTTCAAGTTTGTTTTTTATCAGTTAGATGGCCTATTATATTAGACTAGTTTATATACTTCAGTATTGATTTTTAATGGAAAAAGATGTCATCGTTTCTTGGAATCTTGCATGAAAGATATATGATTATCATCTTTCTAATTAATTAATACACTGTTAAATAATGGCATTAAGATCAGTGAAAACCTTGAACAGTATGATCTGGAAATTGTGTACTTAGATTGGTTAATCAGTTACTAATTACGTATTATTATTACTGTCATCTGGGTGGATTTGCAGGTCCACTGTCCTTTGAAAACGAGGAATACAATGGAAGCTTACCTAATTTGAAATTGAAACCACAATCATGGACAAAGGTTGAGTATGCATACATGTCTACACACTTACCTGTTACCTGAATTAGATATATTAATCTAGAACACTGATTTCATTTGCTATGTAGTTATTCCATCTACAACTTTCTTTGTTGCAAGCTTAATTTTTTTTGTCTAAATAAACACAAGCTTAATTTTACTGTTGAAGGTAAGTAGCATTATATTCTTGGATCTGCCAGCGGCTACAGGCTTCTCTTATCCCAAAACAGAACGTGCTGCTCCTCAAAGTACCTTAAAGCTAGTTCGCCATGCTCATCAATTTCTCAGGAAGGTACACTGCACCCATCTTCAAATCTCACTGGCTTAATTGCATTTTCATTTTTATCCTTTGAAATTTAATAAATCACGTATTTTATATAAAGTCTATCAAATTTGATATACTTTCCACTATATTTCTTCTGCAGGAAAAAGTAAAAGGAAGACTAAATTTACTAATTTTAAAAATGAAGAAACTTAATTGACTCAGAATAACTTAACTTTTCTACAGTTCCAGCTTAGCAAAATGAACATGCATACAAGTGGAATAGTGTGTGACATTGATGTTGAAATGTGTGTAGTGGCTAATGGATCATCCGGAATTTCTCTCAAATGAGGTGTACATTGCTGGCGACTCATACTGTGGCCTTCCTATACCAATTCTTGTTCAAGAAATTTCATACGGTATCACACTCACTAAAGGGTCAAATAAATTGAATGCCGAATTTGAAACTAAGATTAAGTAGCACCTGTTTCCTCTTAATGCTTGTGACATTCACAACTCACAGTTAACACTACTTTTTCCCCATTTTTCATTACTCTCAGGAAACCAAGGTGGTATCCAACCATGGATAAATCTCCAGGTTTGTGCATTTAAATTACAACTATGATTTCTAAACACAAAAAGTTCTCTTATTCTTCTTATTATTATGTGAAACAAGTTATCTATCTGCAGACAAATTTGAACAGCTTCCATATTGATTTCCTCTATAAAGCATAAACGAACCAGGATAAAACCAAATTATATTTTTACTAGTTTAGCACATTGATTAATAGGAAACTCTTTTTTTTTCAGGGATACCTGCTGGGGAATCCCATAACAACATCTACTGAAAAAAACTACGAAATACCGTTTAATCATGGCATGTCACTCATTTCTGATGAACTATACGAGGTGATTCTGTTTTACAAATTAGAGTGGCAGTTGTTGTTTGTTTATTTGTTAGAGTCCAAAAGGTGAAATGCTAACAAGTTTGAATAACTTACTGAGTGAACAGTCACTGCAAAAGAATTGTAGAGGAGAGTATCAGAAGATAGACCCAAGAAACACATTTTGTGCTAGAGACATGCAATCCTACGAGGAGGTTAGTCATGCTTACAAGAACAAGTAATTAAAACTTTTTTTGTTCTTGAAACTTGAAAGAATGGAGTTCCATTGAATGGATTGAGATCACAAGGAGAACGAAGAAGTGGTAATAAATTGTTGCTTTTGGTCAGTCTATTTCAGGGATTGAAATTGGGCATGTTTTGGAACCCCATTGCGAGGAGTCTGCTCTGCGTAATCCAACTGAAGACTCTTGGAACTGGAGGAGGTCTCTTGCTCATGAAACCTCTCCTCTCACATTGCCACCTTTAAGTTGCAGGGTAAATTTTCATACATCTTTGTGAGGAACTAGTTTATTTAATTATATTTAAAATATATATTGATTTAAGTAAAATTTTTAAAAATTTAACCAAATGAATAATTCATGCTTTGATGTACTACTTCAAAGTGAAAAAGTCCTCTTCCGAAACATAACTTTCAATTTGACTTAATTATTTTATGGATTGAAGTAGTGTTTTCTACAAAGATATTACCTTTTTTTTTTATTAAGTATGCTAAAGTTGTGTTCTCTAGGATGACTTCATCTTTTTTTTATTAAATTTGTGTTATCTCATGATTCTATTTTTTTAAAATAATTAAATTTGTGCTTGGACTTATGAGATTACTTTTTTCTGGCATGAACTGAAGTTGTGCCTCTACTCAGAACTTCAGGCTGATATTTTTTTTTAAAAAACCACCACTTAAATTTTCTTAATTCATTCAATTTTTTATTTGAAAATATTTGAGTTTAATATTAAATATGAAGAAAACATTGTGTTTGTATATCAACTATCATATACTCATAAAAGACATATAAAAAAGGATTTTTTTTTAAGAAGCATATAAAAGTTTTAATTAGAAATTGATCAAACAACACATTCATCTTTTAAAGACCAATTTAAATATACACTCTAGAAAAGTGTCCTTCTCTCACAATTCACTAATAATATTTTTAGAATATAAATTTAATCGATACACATATAAACATTTGTTTAAACTAGTTATTTTTTAAGAAAATTACTTTTTTAATTTAAAAACATGTTTAAAATTTTTACAAGACAATCACTACAAGAAAATCATGAAATAGAAACTAATATTTAGAGACCAAAATAATTAGTTGCAATGATAATTAAATTAGAGACCATTTTAGAAACTAAAAAAAAAAATGGTTTCTAAATTAGTTTATATTATTGTTAAATAGTTTTTAAATTAGTATCTAATTAGCAACTAAAGTTTTAAAGACCAAATTTAGAAACTAAATAATTGGTAGTTAAAATGCTAATTAGATACCAATTTAGAAACTATTTAACAATAATAAAAACTAATTTAGAAATCAATTTTATTTTTTAGTTTTTAAAATGGTCTCTAATTCAGTTATTATTGTAACTAATTATTTTAGTATCTAAAAATTGGTTTCTATTTCATGATGATTTTCTTGTAATGAATGTAAGGTTTGAAAAAATTGTTTTACCATCATATAGTTGGATATAATTCTGCTCAAAAAATTAAAGAAAACCATACCAACTACTTTGAATGAACACTTACATCTAACAACTTTTACTACAGCCGAATATTTGTGCAAGATTGAACCATGAAAGTTGATACATATCCGATGCATTAGGTCTCAGAATTGAACATGCATTTGGTAATCCAAATCACTTTAAAAAGATTTAATTTTATTAAGTTTTCATGTCCAGAATCATGCATATGTCCTTTCTACCTACTGGGCGAATGATGATAATGTCCGTAAAGCACTGCATGTTCGGAAGGTATATATAATATTTATGTGTCTAGCTTTGCTTAAAGTGTTAGCAGAAGCTATGTCTCTCACCATATATTTATATGGTGCTTCAGGGAAGTATAGGGAAATGGAAGCGCTGTAACCATGACATACCTTTTGAGACTGATATCTATACCAGCTTCGAATATCACCTCAATCTCAGCAGAAAAGGCTACCGTTCACTAATATACAGGTAAAGATTAATTTCTATATACACACTTTGTTTTCTTGCTAAATGTTTCTCATTCATTGTTTTTAGAACTACCCAAGCGGTTGATTTTTCTTTTGCAAAGAAAACTTAGATATACGTTATCATATGTATTATTTGTGTTATTTTTCAATTAGAATTAATGGTAATATATATTGACATTTAATGAAATCTTTATAAGGCATATAACCAGAGTGAAATTTCAAATCTTGTAGAAAATAGCACAAACATAAACATCTTATATAACACCCATTATTTATTTTTGTATCACATATGACTTATTATACATTTGCTTTTCATTCTTTTAACATAAACTAGCATTTTGAGTGTTCAGATATTGTTTTTGTTTGTTAACAGTGGGGATCATGACATGGTTGTTCCACTCCTGTCTACACAAGCGTGGATAAGAGCTTTAAACTATTCCATCGTGTCTGACTGGAGGCAGTGGTATTACAATGGTCAAGTGGCAGGGTATGCCCCCAGCTGGATAGTGATACAAAGAGAATGTTCTGTTTGGATAAACATTTTTCGTCTTATAAATTTTTTTCTTACTTTCTTTAAAAATTTTAGTGCTTAAGTTGATTTTATTCGTTAAAAAGTTCAATACATTTCTTCCATTTTTCTTCTTTTTACAGTTTTTGCTAAAAAAGTTATCTGATCATGTCATTGATTTATCAGAAAAGCTAGACTAACCTCATTTTGGTTACTAAATTACTGATAGATACACGAGAACTTATTCAAATCGGATGACATTTGCAACTGTGAAGGTAGGCATTGTTTTGAGCTGAGGCAATTAATTATATTATAAGAATGGGTCATATGATATAATAATAACCTGTGTTGTTGAGGGGTTTTCTTGCAGGGTGGAGGGCACACAGCTCCGGAGTTCAGACCTGAAGAATGTTTAGCCATGTTCATGAGATGGATATCTAACAGGCCACTTTAGGAATGCCCTAGGGCATTCCAAATGAATAGCATAAGGAATAAAGGATAAATTTCCGATGTTATACATAGTTGTTAAACTAAATATGCATTGGATCGCACTGTTTAATTTTCTTTGATGGTTTGTGTTGTTATTAAAAGTTTTATTATAAAAATAGCTACTTTATTAAAATACTGTTTTGAAATTTGAACTTATAACTTTATTTCTTATTTCATATATTAATATTTTATTATAAAAAATTAAATTAAATTTCAATTTATTAAATTATGTTAGACATATACAAATATATATATATATATATATCTACTTTTTTTAGTGTAGATAGGATCAATTATATGAATCAATGAGAGAGAGGTCTGAGCATTAACCCTTTTATGCAGTACCTCAGTTATTGTCCGAACCGGTTTTAATAATACTGAAGTTTCAAAGTTGATCAGCATTTGAGAGGCTCATTTGCCATTTAATCATCCCAAATTCCATACATAATCACATCTGAGTTCTTGAGAAAATCCGGAGGTGAGTGAAGGTGGAATAACTGTTAAAACATCAAAAACATAAATCTTGAAAAGAAGGGCATTCAGAATGAGGGGCCAGATAGTCATCCCATATCACACTATACCTCTAAGATAAAAACTAAGAACATTCAAAGTCGAATGAACTGTTCAACTTCAAAAGCATATTTAAGAAAGAAGCACTTTCACAACGAGAAACGAGTCCTATTAAAAAACTTGACGGAATATGTAAGAGAGAAAAAAACCAAAATGAATGAACTTATACAGGCTAAAATTAATTTATTTACTACTTCTATAAACTCTTTCAATGAATTTCACCGTATTTAAGTTTATTTTAATTTATAAAAAGGGTTTAATGTATTTTTTTTTATTAAGTGTTGACTATTGGCATAAAACATGTTTACAAAATAACATTCAGTAACCATAATAAAACTTGTATAACCCAATTAAACCCAAACACAGTAAAAGCTTGTATATTAATCTAGATATAGACTCGTAACACCTCTATGCACAATTCTAGGTTATTTCTTTCCTCAATATCCATACTTATTTTCTCCTATTCCTATATTATTGAAAAGAAAACTAACATTCCGATGTTATAATGGATTATATATATTATCATAATGTCATGGATTCATGACCTAAAAATATCTCAATTTTCGTATTTTGAAAGAAAATTTCAAATCGACTATCTAGTAGTACGACATACAAATTAATCATTTGTTATATTATAAAGGTAAGAAAAATCCACAATTTTATTATGTCGTCTATTGTTCATTTTGGATTGAACTTTTCATGACGTAACTTTTACATTGTTGGCATAAATCTCTACATCTCTTTTTAACGATACACAAATGACAATGTACATCTTTGTCAGAAGGGCATAATGCGTGCCTTTTAGGTATTTATTCTACCAAAATTGATTAAATACAAATCGTGTAGAAAAATGAATAATTGAAGATAATAACAGCTCTACAGGCTCCTACATTTGCTGTTTTACATCACTGAAATTTTACGACATAAATATTACAGATAACACAAATATTATACAATATCTTTAGTTACCTTGCTTAACTCCTCGATTGCCATGCAAATGTAGACTGATGAATTTAGATTCAACCAAGGATAGCATTGAAGCTATATGATTTCAAAAGTGCTAAATGTTACTCCACATCTTACTTTTCATGTAAATCTTTTTTTGGAAGTAAATCAGACCTCCTGAACCATAATCTGGATCTCAAACCTAAAGCCAAAGGAAAAGTAATCAACATCAGCTACATGGAAATTTTACGTGGGTGTGTGTTTGTGGGTGTTCCTGTTGGTTACATCACTTAATTATACATGCACCTACTATATTTCTCTATGATGATGACCGACCGTTAACTTCTAACTGAAAATGAGACTACCAATCCTACTACCGATTATGTTGAACACTAGCTACCCCTCTCACAGAAACAAGGTATCACAGATTGAGCTGAAAATTTATTAAGATAGAATAAAGATTACCGATGGGATTTCTGGAGAAGAACTTCAACACCTCATCAATGACTATAACCTGCATAAGAAAACAAAGGATAGGGCACATGAATGAGTAGCACGACTCACCATCTCGGGAAAGATCCCCGACAATAAAAATGAACAAGTAATGAAATTGGGAAAGATAAAGAAAACTACATACAGGTAATGAAAGATAGAGGACAACTATCCAGTCAGCCCAAGATAACGGTGTTACCTGTCATAACAAATGGTGATGGCTTATGAACAGGATAATCAGAAAATCAAATGTGCATCACAGCTTTTAAAAATACTTACGGAGAAAAGAACCGATAGTGGGTGAACATATAAGATTAGTATGTGAAGAAGCATAGTGATGATTATAGAAACAACAAGCCACATGTTACTCCATGGAGGGATAACCCTGAAATAGGCAAACAAATATTTTCACATCAATTAAAAAATTGTTCCAGCAATAGCTTCTCTTTTATTTCCCAAATATAATTTAACAATAGGAGACACAATTCCTATTGTTGGTAGCATACACGTACAAAAATTCCCGTTAAAAACAATAGCAAGGTTCTCATTATGAATTTGTTTTCCAAGATTGAATAGCAGCTGATGCTTCTCTAAGAATTTCAACTTATTCCTCCACAATCACAGGGAATATACATTGTTCAAGCTTTGTAGTCCATGCACACAAGTCGTTGATGAAAACAGAGTAAAGTAGAATACGCAAATGCAGAGCTTCGTTCCTAAAAATATAGAGCCCCATTTTTTCAGCTCAAACACCTCTTCAACACCTATTCTTAACTAAACATGTCCTAGGCACTGTTATCAAGAGTAAAAAGAAATTAAAATAAAATTATACGATAATTATTGCATGACGGATATTTAAGGTTTTTTATAGGACTTAATTAGTTCTTTTAACTAATAAGAGATAAGTTTCTGAGAATTTTATTGTGAGGAACGCTATAATATGAAAATGGTACAACTTAGTAAATTTATTTTTATACTGTGAATTATATAAATTCTAGTTCTTAAATTGAGAATTTTGCTTTGTTAATTATATATAAGTGGTTTGCCTGTCCCCTATATTCTGGAAATTCACCGTGTATCAATTTCCGTGTCATGTCTGATAACTATGCTGGAATCAGTGCTTCATGACGTCGCTTACAATTAACAGAATTTCCACTAATTCTCTCTTAATGTGGTCCAGTGAGGGGTATTATGTCGAATTTAACATTTTACTAATATCACGCAATATATTGTGTTTAGTGACTCTGATGAGCCTACTGACCCATAAGCTTTAAGCTCACGTGAAATATTTTATATTTATTGTCATCCATCTCATCCCATTAATATGCAGGAACCATGAAGGACCAAAATCCTATAATTAAGTCAAATTAAATTATATAAAATTACTTACAGAAGAGATTGATTTTCACTAAGATTGTTCAAAGCGTTGAACATCTCAACTACGACAAGCACAGTCATTGATACAGTAGATGGATGTCGATCATCAAATATACTGCATGGATACGTTGTCTCCCTGGTTGCGCAGGTATCAAAATTCATCTGGAAGAAGAGAAGAATTTAAACTAAGAATATCCGAAATAGATTTATTAATTATAAACAAAAAGAAATATTAATACCAGAATAAGCACAATCAATTTTTTTTCCAATAAAGCATTGTTAGTACCTACATACATGAACAATATGTATTTTCCAGGACTGAAACAGAAAAATTAACAAAACAATTACTCTCATTCACAATGTATGTGTTTTGATAGCAAATATTGTAGTTGGGTGTCAACAGTGATTTTTAACTCTTTCTATTTATGAAACATGTATTTTCAATTTTAAGGGTGGGGTTTAGGGTTTTTAACTCTTTCTATTTATGAAACATGTATTTTCAATTTCAAGGGTATCTCGCTACTTTCGAGATGATAATGTTAATGGGTTCTCAGTGATCTTATGGCTGTTTGAAGGGAGTTTTCATTTCTGATGTGGAAAGAAACTCAGCAGCCTCGCTAATTGTTACTTATTTTTATTTTATTTCTCTATCATGTTTGTGTATTTTTTTTTGTCTTGGAGGATATCTTATCCTTCACGTGGTTTCACTTTCCCTCTTAATTCTAAATTTACTTTCTCTGTAAAACAATATTACATATTGAAAGATATAAAAGCCAAATTTAAGTTCAATAAGAAATATCCATTTTGCTTATCTATTTTCCACTGCCTTTTGCTTTAATTATTATGTAGTTGTGGAAATTTGGAGTTTTTTCAACGTTAATTCCATACATCAACTGCTTATAGCCTCACATTTCCTCAGGTGTTATCATTCTGAGTATATAAGATGCTCAAACTAAGGCACAGATCACAGGTGAGGACATGATACTATCTTACCAGTTCGGTGTATGGAAGTTTAGGGCCACCATCAGAATAAACAAACCACCAAATAAAGCCAGCAACAGTAGCAAGGCCAACATAAGCTGCATCAAACACAAGATAAACAACATTAGGATCTACTTTCCAAAAAATCATTGGAACACTAAATGACTAGTTGCAATACATGTTTAAAACTTATATTTTGATGTGATGCTTTGATTAAGTGTCTCGTATAAATATAATCACTGGGAAAATATAATTTTATACTTATCAATTCGTTATATAAATAGCAAGGTAAAAACTCCCTCAAAACCAGTTTCTAGTGACAATTATGCCTAAGACCCATTTGGATCTGTTGGGCCTTTTGCTCAAATTTTGTTCTTTTAGCTTAGTCTATACTCTCTTCTTTGACCTAGGAAAGCATCCTTTGTGACTTTCAGCCTTCATTGACAGATTTCAAAATCCATGGTTTCCTTGAATAATGGACAAATAGTTTCCGATTTGCACAGCCAGTTGACTAAAAAAATGCTTCTTTAAGATTTGAAGACTGGGTTTCCTCTAAAAGTAGGGTTGTGCAAAAAATTAAAATATTAAAATTTAATCCAAAATCATTCTGATCAAAATTACTTGAAATTCACTTTAATAGATCCGTTTCAAATCCAACCCAATTAATTGCATTTCAATTGGATATTTTTGGATTTTAGGAAATTCAAAATAAATGTTCAGTTAAGGTAATTATTTGTTGATTTCGACTGATGAGACATTTTTTACTTGATGTATAAATTGCCCTGTGTTTTGCTTTCAATTCTCTTGTAACCATTCCCTTTCGATTGTTCAGATAGTAGAAGCTTTTAGTGAATCCAAAAATCATTAATTAATCCCTCAGGTAAGATACTTGAGACCCTGAACCCTTTCCTACTTTTGCAATAAGGTGTACTAGTCGTTAGAGTATTTTGCCCCAAACAGTAAACCTTCAGAGTATTCTACCAACCACAGTCAGACTGAGTTCCTTCATTGCCTAATTTTCTCTAGATTCCTTCTAAGCAAACGTATGCATTTTTGCTCCTACTTTTACAGGAACTGAAATCCAAAAGGGATATATAGCTGATGGATATATAGCTGTTATTAATAAAAGTATTTATTCTTTTAATAATTATTTAGGTGGAAATGATAGGAATTGAGATCCAAGTGGGTAAGGAAGGATCCATAGACAGAGCTTTCAAACGAACCGGCCCAACCCAGAATTGCTACCCGAGTGAGTATGGGGCCAGCTACGGATACATTTTTAAAATGTGGGCACAATGACAAAGACTATAGTACCCTAACCATTGCCATCCCTACACAGAAAGCTAGGGAAGGGAGAGTGTTTGATGTGTAGGGGTAGTAGGGGTGGTCATGGATTGGATTTTTCAAAATCCAATCTAGATCCAATAAAATGGATTGGATTTAGAATCCATATCCATTTTAACCAGATCATATTTATATAGATTTTTTTAAATCCATTTAAAATGGATTAAATCTAGATTAAATCCACTTTATCAATTATATTAAATCCACTTTGTCAATTAAATGAAATTCACTTTGTTAATTAGATTAAATCTATCTAGATATGGGTCCTGACCGACTTAACTTGAAAAGTTCCGCACCCAATTGGCTCAACATGTACTTTGACCCACTCAACTTGACATGGACTTTGACCCACTCGATTCGACATGGAAACTAGCCGACTCGGTTATACATCAACCAAATCCGACTCGACCTGGGCCTGGGTCGACTTGACTCTACATGGGTTCGGTGGCAAATCGACCTTAGCTCAGGGCGACACAGCTTGACATCGACCCGGGCCGACACCGATCGACATCTGCTCGGGTCTACTCTGCTCAACATCGACCTAGGCAGACTCCGCTCAAAATCAACCAAAGTCGACTCCCCTCGACGCCTAGGGCCGAAGTAGACCAATGTCGGCCTAAGTCGATTTCCAGAGTCGGCCCGTGTCGTTGTCGAGCGGAGTTGGCCGGGGTCGATGGTGGACTCCGCTCGACATCGGCCCGGACCGACTCCACTCGACATCGACCCTGGCCGATTCCCCTCGACATCGACCCAAGCCGACTCCCCTTGACATCAAACCGGGCCGACTCCGCTTGACATTGACCTGGGCCGATTTCGCTCCACATCGACCCGGGTCGACTCCGCTCGCCATAGACCTGGTCTGACTCCGCTCGCCATCGATCTGGCCTGACTCCACTGAACATCGACCCGGGCCGACTCCCCTCGACATCGACCATGGACGACTCCAGAAATCGGCCTGGGCTGACACTAGTCGACTTCGGCCCAAATCAACTCCGCTCGACATTGACCCGGGCTGATTCCGCTCGACATCAGCTCGGGTCAACTCCGCTCGACATCAGCTCGGGTCAACTTCGCTCGACATCGGCCTGGGACGACTCCGCTTGACATAAGACTCGGGGCAACTATGCTCAAAAATCGACCCCAGACGACTCTACTCAACATTGGCCCGGACCGACTTTGCTCGACATCGACCCGGGCCAACTCTGCTTGACATCAACACAGGGTAACTCCAAAAATCAGCCTGAGTCGACCATGGTCGACTTCCGTCCTGGTCTTTTCCGTTTGACATCGACCTATGCCAACTCCGCTCGACATCGACCGAAGACGACTCTGAAAATCGGCCCGGGCCTTCTGCGGTCAATATCAACCCGTGGTGACTTCGATCGACATCGACCTGGGCCGAATCCGATTGACATCTCAGCCCAGGCCGACTACCCTCGACATCAATCTAGGATGAGTACGCTTGACCTTGACTTGTGCCGACTCCGCAAGACATCAGCCAAAGCTGACTCTACTCGACATAGTCCCGGGCCGACTCCGCTAGACATCAGCCTCGGATGACCTTGCTCAACATCGACCCTAGCCAACTCCGCTTGATATCGACACAAGGAAATTCCGAAAAACAGCTTGGGTCGACCCTGGTCGTCTTCGATCGACATTGGCCTGTGCCGACTCCGGTCGACATCGACCATGGACGACTCCAGAAATCGGCCCGGGCTGACACTAGTCGACTTCGGCCCAAATCAACTCTACTCGACATCGGCTTGTGCCGACTCAGCTCGACATCGGCCCGAGACGACTCCCCTCGACACTGACCCGGGACGACTCCCCTCGACCCTGACCCGGGACGACTCTGCTCAACATCGACTCGGAGCGACTCTGCTCGAAATCGGCCCTAGACAACTCCGCTCTACATTGTCTCGGGCCGACTTTGCTCGACATCGATCTGGGTCGACTACCCTTGACATCGGCCCGGGCAGACTCTGGGGGTCGACTACTACCCTCGACATCGACCCGAGCCAACTCCGCTTGACATCGACACAGGGCAACTCCGAAAATCAGCCCGGGTCGACCATGGTCAACTTCCGTCCTGGTCTTTTCCGCTCGACATCGACCCAGGCCGACTCTGAAAATCGGCCTAGGCTGATTCTGGTCGATTTCGACTCGGGCCTTCTCCGGTCAACTCCGGTCGACATCGACCTGGGCCAAATCCGATTGACATCGGCCCAGGTTGATGTCCGGTTGACATCGTCAACCCGGGTCGACTCCCCTCGACATCAACCCGGGATGAGTCCACTCGACATCGACCTAGGTCGACTCTGCTCAACATTGGTCCAGGTCAGTTCCATTCGATATTGGTCGGTATGGGCAGACTCCGCTCGATATCAGCCTGGGCCGACGCCGTTCGACATCTGTCCGGAATGACTGTGCTCAACATTTGGAGCAGGTCCACGATGCTCAGCATTGTCCCCGGCCGTTGTCGACTCGAGCCGACGTGGCTCGACATGGGCTCTGACCGACACGGCTCGACATTGAACCGGGCCAACGCGGTTCGACAACATTCTGGGTCAATTCGGCTCGTCATCGGCCCAGACCGCCTGCTCGATATTGGTCCAGTCCGACTCGGGTCGACATGGGCCCGGGTCGACTCGGCTCGCCACTGGCCCTAGCCGATTCGGCTTAACACCGACCTTTGCCGACTCGGCTTGGCATTGTCCCTGGCTTACCCGAATCGACATCGGACTGGGTTGACTTAGCCTATACCGGCCTCGGCCGACGTAGCTCAACATCGGCCTCGCTTGATTCGACTCGGCATCATCCATGGTGGAGTTGCCTCGGCTGACTCGACTGAACATGAGTTTAGGCCGACTTAGCTCAACATGGGCCCGTATTGATTCTGCTCAACCTGGGGTTGGGGCAAGTCAAAACCCAACCCAAAATCCAATTTGGATAATCCAAAAATGTATCCAATCATCTAATCCATATCCAAAAATATGGATTTGGATTTGAGATAAATCCATTTAAATGGATTAAAAGTAATAAGGGTTTGGATCAATTATGGATTGGATTTGGCAATTTGGATTTTCTGCCCACCCTTAAGGGGTAGTATGGCTAAGAGTCATTCATTGGTTTTGGTATTTTTCCCATGTTTATACCTGAGCTTGGAGAGATACGCTAAAGAGCTGAGAGCTTAATGCTCTTTCTTTCCATCTGTGTTTGCATACAGTTCCATTAATAAAATAGACTCTTATTTCTAATAGGACATTGTCCTATCAGAATATGCTCTGCAAAAGACTTTTACCTCTTGGATAACAAGTGTATAACTGAATTATGTTTGGTTTATATTTAGTATTAGATTTAATTAGTTTGTCAATCGGTGTTCTCACATCCTTTTGAGAACTTCTGTCCTCTGTTGACAGTTTTAGCATTTAGGCATAACAACGGACAAGTATTAAACTTTATATGGTCATTTTTCAAGACCAACCAATGTTACCTAGACTTCTCCACTGATCATACTTAAGCTGATAAACCTACATCTCTAGCAACCTATGGAGATCCTCTAGAATGGTTTGAGCAATCTGAGTCCTCCTGTTAAAACTAAGATTTATGTAGCAATCTATACCGACTTCTAAAGTGGTTTGAACCTGAGTCCCTCTAGTTCCACGATCTCCATTGTATATTGAACTCTTGATAATTCTTCTGTTGCTCTATTTCAATTGTCCTCTTAGGATCCTGGCGTCCTTTATCCAATTACTTCTTTGTTAATGGTACCAAGAACCTTCAGTACA
>Ga0123341_1001062_pt1 | contig 19631 bp, 9 predicted proteins | sample Turbeapinknodule_FD_89959 | JGI IMG/M metagenome (GOLD analysis project Ga0123341, IMG submission 89959) | Root nodule microbial communities of legume samples collected from Mexico - Turtle bean Mexico pink nodule | ecosystem: Host-associated > Plants > Roots > Nodule | place: Mexico: Nepantla...
ATTTTATTCTGAATTATTTAGCTGGGTGAATGAAAGCGCATATCATGAATGTGCGATGAGTTATCTTCTGAGTGTCCCATGTACTTCACGCATTCTTCTATCGTCATACTGCAATAAAACTGTCATGTAATTTTCTCCTCTTATCTACTTCCAAATATAAACCTTCGCATAAAAACCCTAATCATCATTTTCTACTTTTTCAACCTTTTCTACTTTTTCTACCCACCCACATCTACAACTTTTACAAAAATAACTAAATATTTTCTTTCTTCCAAATTTTTTATAATTTATGCCAATATAAGTGATGTTATTGTTTTGGATAATCATTAAATAATAACTCAAATTTTTTATATAATTAATACAACTCCTTATATATTTTGTACCGATACGGGCGTGGCTGAACCTTGATCTCCCTGTCCGAGATCCAAGTGGTTGACCGAGACCTAGTCAACCTAACCAAGATCGAGAGAAAGTTGGCCGAGACCTGAGAGACTTGGCCGAGCCGAAGAGGCCGACGGCCTACCTAGCCGAGACCTTAGAAGACCTAGCCGAGACGGCTGAAAGAAGAAGGAGAATACTTCAATAGTTCTCTAGGTCTCATCTCCCTAGTAAGAACATATTTTAATATTTTTTATATAATTTAATTTTAAATTTATTTTTTATTATATTTATTTTTAAATTCGTCATAATTTAATATAACTCTAAATATTGTTAAACTGTATTTATAGTTTTATCGCTTAATATAAACAATTATGTTTATTGAGAATGTAAAATTATTTTCATAAAATTGTATAAATAAAGAAATGTATCTATTGTTTCTATAATCTATGTGTAATAAATTGCTGATCAATGGGGAAGGAGGTAGTAAAATGCATATATGATTTAGTAGTGATATCATAAGTAACACATAACTCACAAATCAAATTCAAGTGTGACAAATAAGTAATGTTGGTCAGCCAATTTTTATTTTATTTTTTCAAAAATATACACATCTTAAATATTTTATAATTTTTTATATATTAAATTACTCAATTATTGAAATTTAACTTATCATTTCAATCTTATATATTAAATTTCTTACTTCTTTCATTTCTTCTTTATTTCTGAGATTCCATCAACCCTACTTAAAAAAAAGTGGAAAAATGATTTTGTTTGAGAAAGTGAAGCATGATGAGGGCTAGTTGAAGGGTGGCGCACGCTGATCACGGCGGAGCATAAGCAGTGTAGTTCTGTAACTACCAATTGTGGGTCCCGCTCATAAAAGTGTATGCGGTTGTTGAATGCTGACGTCATCGCTAAATTTTGCTTAGTTGGATGGATAGGATTTGAGAAGCATCCATCTCTCATAACTAATCTTTTTATCTTTCTACCTTTAAAATGCATTAAAGAGATCAAAACTGTGTCGTTGTTCAGTATTAATTCTTATATTTAATTTATTTATATATTAATTTCACTTTTTTATATTTTCCTTTTTCAAGAGTCTTTTACACAAAAGTTACTTTATACCTTTAATTTACTTCATTTTTTATGTGTAGACAGTATATTCCACCAAGTACTTTTCATAGTGTTAACATTCACTTAAATTTATATAATCTATGTCAAGGTTTTACTTGCTTGAGGGTAAAACTGGAGATAAAGTATTTTTTAAGAAAATAATTTATTGGAGAATACAGAAACTAAATTACAATATGTGTACGTGTAAAGACAAATACAGTATACAAATAAAACAGCAAATAGTCATAGTTTCTTTTTTTTTTTTAATTTGGCATTAGTTGTTTCACATAACAACGACCGAAATAAAATAAATAAATAATACGTATACAATTCAATTGAAAATTTTAATATAGTTAAATCCCAATTCAACTAACCAAAATCCTTGCATTTGTATTACATCCTATCCTATTCTATGCAGTACAAACACTCACACAAATACGAAAATATGTAAAATTTTTAAAATGTAGGATACGGGGACACAAATCTATATATTATATAATTATATATTATATAATTATAAATTATATAAATTGACAATAAAGATTTACGTGCACAAGTATGTTCCAGATTATTTTTTGGAGCAGAAAGATATTTTTCATGACTGATTCACAAGGATTTGTTTTTTATTTTTATAATCACAATAACAATTTATACAATAAAGTTTGAAGTTTTAGAAAATTAATGTATTTTTTTTTTTAAAAAATTGTGTTAGAACCGTACTAGAATTATCAGAAATCTAACAAATACTCTTTTTTTTCTTTGAACACTTCACGGATACGTGTCCTACAGGTATCATACGAGTGTCGGATCCGATACTCGTATTGGACACCGACACGTCATTTAAGAGAAGTGTCCGAACTTCATAGGTTACATTTAAAAATTGGATGCATAGAGTTGTAGGGATTAACATAACACAACTTTAAGATGATATAAAAGATTGTATTTAAGGATATAGATTTGTAAAATTTGAAATAGATAAAAGATGGATAGTAAAACAAGTAGTACAAAATATACCTCAAATCCTCCTACTCGTATATTTGAAGGGCGAAGGCGGATATTAAAGTAGCTTATGAAGATGTTAATGACTTGTTATCACTAATTATTGCAAAACTAATGTTTAAACGTGCTTATTGAACTATTTATTGTTAAACTATTTTACTTATTATGAACCAAATTTCTTTGTGTACTAAAGTTAAGAAATATTAAATTAGTCAAGTGAACTAATTTTTTTTTATCTGAAAAAAAATGAATAAATAGAAGCATTTTAAATGCTCCAACCTGTTACACTAAATGAAATACAATCTCAACACATGTGTGGCAAGTGACATAGAAGAGTTGTTAAGTGAAAATGTTTGATGAATAGTTAAAAAATGTGGTTTTGAAGAACTTAACACAGTAGATATAGTATTAATGTGATTTAATATTACACACCCCACTTACATATACATGAGCTTCAACCTGAGAAGTCTATGATAGAAAATAAAAAAGATGGGAAGTGCATAGAAAGATTATAATAAGCTTAGAATTGAATGATAAAATTGAATTATTTGGCAATGTCTCTAATTACATCGAAACCCATCTCCGTTGGATCCGTGGCTTGGAGTTCATAGCTGATTCCATCCAGTGCTCTTCTCAGCCCATCCTTGGAAGTTGCGTACAGAATCTTTGCTCTGATTCTGGAAGCTGTTGGAGACCTGATAATACACATATGTATCTATTAATTACAATTCAATTACTCCATAATAACTATTAAATAATATAGGTTAATTGAATGAACCGGGTCCCCTAAAAACACCCTTTTATTTACGCATTATTGACCCATTATTATTACTACAACTGTTAATCCAGAGACACTGGGTTGGCTACTTTTGTTTGTATGCAGAAAAACGCAAAGAAAATTAATTGGAGCAGAGAGAGGAAGCACCATGCAATGAAGAAGATCTTGCTCTTGCGGCAGTTATCAACGGTGACGAAGTCGAAGTCGAACACCGCATATCGGCAATCATCGGTGGGCAAGGAAGCCGTGAGATCGTGGTAGCCGTCGGTGGGGCCACCCAGTTTATCGACGGTGACGAGCCTGGATCCTTCGTCGATCTTGAACACTATGTATCTGTGCTCCTTCTTCCATTTCATATCCATGAACGACTTCTTGCACTCATCCGTCACCCACATTCCAGTGGTCGCCTGAAATTAATTAATTAATTCATCATCAGAACAAATGAGGAACATCTACACAAGCTACCTAAGTCTAAAGTACGCATGAATTTAGAAGATCAGAGTAGAGAGTGAAATTACCATCTTGAAAGCCATCGCCATTTTTTTTTTCTCTCCTCAGATTTCAGTAAATGGTTGGTCGGGTGGTATGAGAGCAACAGCTGGCCCTATATATAAAACTTTATCTGCTCAAATGCCATTCGCCTTCCCTCCTATTTACACTCTTGTCCTCCATTTTATTTGCTGTCAATTTCTTATAATTCAATTACTATTTTTTACTTTAATATATTTCTAATCAATATATCATAGCATTTATTAATATAACTATGCAAAAATATTTCAAATATATACTACATCCTACATATGAAAGGAGAACAAACTTTTTTTCATTAACTTTATTTTTTAAGGAAAATACTTTGATTATATCTTATGTGATTTACCTAATTATTTTAATATATATATAAAAAAAAAACACCACTAGAACTGGCTTAATAATAATAAAATTGATAGTTAAATAATGTGAAGTGTACTGGTATGGGCGAGACCGAGATTCGGTTTTCTTGACCGAGATCAGGGAAACCTGACCGAGACCAGGAAAATCTGACTGAGACTAAGGAAATCTGGCCGAAACGATGGAAACCACCACGGACGGTCCGACTGACACATAAATTCATTAACGTTCAAATCAAGGTCAGTGAAGTTAATCTGTTATTAAGGATTAGGTAATACATCTATAAGTGTGATCCATTCCACTAATCAGGCCCAATAAGGTAAACCCAAGGAGAAAGGTACGTCATTTATTACGATGCCACCTATCCTAATACTGATCACCCACTTTACTAACTTGAGCGTCAGAGTGTCTTCTGCAGGTACCCCATTCGGTGTTCACCCAACAACCTGCTCGACCGAAAGAGGAAGACGAAGACTTTAATAATTCTCTAGGTCTCATCTCTCTAGCAGGAACATGAACCAAGCTAAATCTTTTCTTTAAATAAAATATAAATTATATGATATATTTTTTCTATAAAAAATCATGATAAATTATTTTATTGGATCGTATTTTTCTTGCAACAATTATATAAGATCAGTAATTTGTTATTATGTTAAAACTATAAGGCATAATAAATGGAGTTAACCATAGAAGGTAAAATTTAAGATTTTAAAACCAATAGTACATATACAGAAACACTTTATCTCTCGGAAAGAAAAAATGTTGGATGTAAGTGGGTCTGTAAGATAAAACATAAATGTGATGGAACAATGGTCAATAAGTGGAGTTTATCCAATTAATTTATGTCTTAATCTTTACATCGTTGATTAAGTTCAACATTTATAATTTGCACACACCAAATTGAGAAGGAACGATACAATTATTTTCGCGATTCAGATTTTTAAGTCTAAACTTTAACTGAAGCTATATATAAAAGAGTTTACACTATCTTTAATTCAAAATTCTAATTCAAAATCTTAAAACAATAATGAATTTATGACTCATTCTCTTTACTTCACACTCACGATTTTCTTTTATAAATGTCAATATAATATATTAACTACATTACTCTATAGAGTTAATAATGTCATAAGCTTTCAATGAAAACATACTCTCTAAAAAAAATTCAACTACTATTAGAACTCCATTTCGTCAACATTTTTAAAAGTTCCAACAATACTAAAAATATGGACATCTTGAGTGAGAACATCCACATTACAAGTATTTTTTGTTCGTAAAAATTTTTTAAGGTTTGATTTTATTTCTTATAAAATTTAAGAGTAAATTATTAATACGCTATGAGGTTTTTTCTGCCTTTTTTATTATTCTTATAACGATTTTTTTATAAGTGTTAAATAAGGTGTATAAAGTGCGATTGGTCAGTGGACCGATGAAGTAATAGCTCAAAGTTTAAAATTTAATTGTAATTGAATTATTGGTTAAACTTGCATAATATTAAATTTTAAAAATAATATAATATGAATAACGTATAATATTATTAACTAGATGAGCATGAGATGGTTTAGGTTATATTTATGCTTTTTCGTACTCAACTTGAATTTTGTTAGGTGAATACAAACTCAAGTAAGACATGATAGTATACTAAGTAAGACAAAGTAAATTCAATTTATTAACATAATTTATAAATATTAATAATGGCTAAACTTAAATTTAACTATATTTAAAAAATTTATATTTCAAAATATAAAATAATATTATCTATTAAATTGAAGAATTTTCTTATTAATATATGTTGATAATATTTCTATTTAGAAATGTCATAACATTGAAATTTAGAAATACAAAAGCAACGATGCTTGGAATTATAAGTATCAACTGATTGAACCTTTTTAGTAATTGATTCTAACTTACGATTATGATATGATTAAAATAGTAAGACGAATTTGAAAGTGTATGAGATATTAAAGTTTTAAATAAATGACAAAAATAAGATAATAAATAAAGAACTACAATTGAACTTAGAAATTTACGAAAATTAAAATCATACTTCGAATTTATGGAAACGAATATGAAACTTACAAATTTAGAAATTTAGACTGAAATACTGTTGTACGAGCTACAATCAAACTTGATGTCTGTAAGTCTAAAACTAGACTAAAAAAAATTCTAAAGAAAAAAACATTCGTCACATAGCACATGACAACTATCTCATCTAAAGTGTTGAGATGGTACTAAAATATTAAACCTGATACATTTTTTTTTTTAAAATGAAATATGAAAAATCAACAGTTTTGAAATAAAAAAAACTAAAAAAAGACTTGTATACATTATAAGGACACGACGGTAAAAATCACAAAATCATGCTAATGAGCAGGAAAGTACGACGTACAAAATCCAAATTCTATGGAAACAATACTTCATTTAATTTCTTTTCTATTCTCTACAGAATATAAACTTTGTGTTAATCTAACCTGCGAAATACAATGAGTAAAGCCAACGAAAGTAATGAACTAGAAAAAAATGCACAGTATTGTTTGAAGGGAACGGGGGAATCTGAGCAACGAAAATTCCTAAACATTTTACAGGGGAAATTTAATACTATGAAACAGAAACAGAACTCTAATTTATTGCCGCTTCAAGAATGAAACTCTTCTTTCCTCATCCCACAGACTCTTGGGTATCTCTCCAGAGTCCAGAGTCTGCAATGACTACTTTCTTTCTGGGTTTCCCATTGTAGGTTCCAGCACCCCCTTCAATTGCAAACACAGTATCCATGCCTTGGACAACCTTCCCAAACACAACATGTTCTCCATCTAACCTGGAAAGTTTGCAAAGCCAATTCATATCAATTTATCATAACATGAAACTCTGACTTTCAGTAAATTTAGTTTCCGCATGCAACATTACAAATAACATTTTGGCCAAATTAACATGGTTGCCTCAGAAAAAAAAAAAAGCTGTTTGTTTGTTCACAACTAATGGTAACTGTACTGATAGGGTCGCACAACCGACACTCTGACTCGGCATCCGGTCCAAACTAACCAACACAGCCAAAACCATTACGCCTAAATAAGGATTAACGAGACTAATCAGCGATCAATCACTAGGCAATGCACTCCTCCTAATCATGATCCAACTCCCTAATCCGGCTCAATAACAAATGTCCCATAGTAATCATACAAATAGGCATAAATTCCAAAAATCAAGTACGTCATTATACAGTACTAAGAACACCAAATGCCGAATACCGAATTCTCACTTATGCGTCGGCGTACTTTTTGCAGATACCATCCGAGCCTAAAGCTAACGAGAAAGAGGAGCGAAGGAGAGTTCAGCTGAGAGGAAAGAATAAGGTGCAGACCGACCGACCGAAAGAGTGTCCGAATCGTTTTCTTGGTTCCACCCCGTTCGAGAATAGTAACAACCTAGCTTCTGATCCCTTACTAGAAAAACACTTTTTTTTCCAGTTGGCTGGAGAGGAGAATTTCACAGAAGAGCACAGATGGTTCGAATTCGAAATGATATTAAAAAGAGTGATGGATTGACAGGACTTGGGATTGTCTGAAAAATTTCCCTAAATGGTGGAATAACTTACCAACCGGTCTTCACTGTGGTAATAAAAAACTGTGAGCCATTGGAATCAGGACCTGAATTCACCATAGAGACTACACCTGCAACCGTGAAGCATATTTACAACAACTTAATCTTACACCTAGAAAATGAAGAAAAATGTCAACACAACAAGTCTTTTTTTTTAGAAAATAAGATAAAATGCTTGCATCCAAGCAAATCTGTTACTGACCCGCATGTGAATGTTTTATCTTGAAATTCTCATCAGGAAAGGTACCACCATAAATAGATTCATATCCTCTACCATCACGGTGGACAATGTCACCACCCTGAAACATGAAACCTGATATTATCCTATGAAATGGTGTTCCTTTGTAGTGAAGTTTAACACCATTGGCATTCTTTCCTTTCTCCCCTGCACAATATGCAATGCTCATAATCAGTATGTAAACAACATCGAGGTTAAATTAACAAAAACAACATGTAGACTCCAAGTACCTGTGCACAGAGCTCTAAAATTTTCTGCAAACACAAGATTTTTAATCAATTAAAGTTGCAATACATGAGGATAATACAAGTGTTATTCCATTATATCTAATGAGGTAGATTCATCAGGCAGATATACATGTTCAACTTACTGAAAAGACTGAAGTCTAGACCTAAAGGATAACTTATAAGTCACAAACTCTAAAATTTCTACAGAGGGGTCTACTCACCATTCGTATTCTTACTTAAAGAAACTGGGTAATAGACTAAAGAATTGGATTGTGAAATTAATGACATACCCACAGTTTTTGGTACAACTTGGCCATATAATCCAATGACAATCCTACCTGCATTAGTTAGTCCATTACAAATGAGAACAATTGGTTAAAAATTATAAAAATCAGTATGGTTCCAAATGAGAACAATTGGTTAAAAATTATAAAAATTGCTCCAAACCTAAACGTTGTCCATCAATATCAACATCCAAGAATACTCTGTCTGTAATTTCCGGCTCTTCTTCTTCTTTCTCTTCAAACTACATAAGTAAAGGTGAATTTTATTATTGACATAACACTAACCAGCCAAGATGGGAAATTTAAGTGGAAGTGGAAAAAAGTTTACAAATGAATGAAGCATCAATTTTCAAACAAAATGCTTCAAAAACAAGTGTAATTTGCAAGGGTTGTAGCTGGTTCTCTTAATAAAAGTGTACAGCCATAAAGGGATAAAGCCAGGTTATGGAGAAAGCATAGTAGGGTTATATGAGCCTTAATTAACTTTTTACTTTTATTCATAATTATATTAGTTCCAACATTGTTTACTCTCATGAAGTTTATTGAGTTTATATGAGCTGGGTATTTGGACAAAAGCCTGCAGACTACCCCTATAACCCACAATCTGCATGGGTATTTAAGCTAAAAATTGCATGCCGGTTTTTAAAACCCAGTCCGTATCACCTGCGCAGTTACCCGCATCCAATGTAAAAGAATGTCAGTATTACAACACAAACCATTAGGTTTTCAATTTCCTATTGTTAACTTTCACCAACAAAAAGTTCAACAACCACGCTCCTTATTCCACTTTGATTCACATCCAACTTCCACATTCCATTGCTGTCACCACTACCACATCCCGAGAGGTTTTCTGAATTTGCCTTAGATTTGAAGATTCAACGCGTGTTTTGTGGCTTCGATTCTGACACGAAAACTTCTCTGCTTGCCTTAGTCCTTGAAGTCACGCACAGCCAGATTCCCTTACTCAACTCCTTTTTATGCCAATATGTTAACTTCTACTCGTTTCGGTTTAGACTCAATTGTTTGATTCAATTTATTTTACTGCTAGTTATGTGTCTCGCTGATCTTTGCTCTTCTAAAGGACTTACCATATAAATCTATTTTTTGCACAATTTTGTAACCTTGAATCTATAATTAGAAGTGTTGTTTGTAGAATTTAGTGGTGACAGTGTTGTTCACAAAATTTTATTTATCAATGCTTCTTGCTCTTCCTTTGCCTTTCATGTTTTAATTATTACAAGTTAATTTCATAAGATATCAATAAATGTTTCAAATTGAAATATGAATTTCTCTGATCATCAATTCAATGAAACTATTGCTATGTTGGATGAAATAAATACTCAAAGAACTCAAGTAACATCCTCTAATCCTGAACTTGAACTTAAAAAATCAAAAAAGGTCTAAGGGATTGACATCTTATGTATGGAATTAATTTGATAAGCCAATAATATAGCTCCATGCAAGTCTTATGGGAATAAGATTAGAGAGTGAAAAATTGGAAGAATCTAGCACATGAAGGATGTAATTAAACATAAATGATGAATGAATATAATGTTTGGAAGTATTTTATATTTTAATATGTAATTTAATGTTTAATGCACTTGTATTTGAATTTAGTTTACTTTAAGAAACACTTAAAGTGTGTTTGAAGTATATTAAAATTATTTTTAATTATATTTGTGTAGGTGAAGGTAAGCCCGTATAACAAGTGGGTTTGCAAGACGGGTGCAGTCTATTAAAATAGAAGTTTGTTTAAGATGCAAGCTATGGATGGACATTTTTTAATGCGTTATTGCGGGTGCAGGTTTAAACAGGTGGGCTCAACCGCATACACAAATCTACTTATGCCACTAATTTTTTCCAAATAAAGGATAGTTAGATAGAAATTCAACCACAATTGTCCGACATGAACATTCCTCATGCTGTTTTATAAAATTTCTAACTCTTTTCTCCATTGGCAACATTACTCAAAATTTCTCTGTCCCTCACTGCACATGAATATATGATTAATATGGTGGATAAAACAACCCCGCCTAAAGCTTAAATTTTAAGGTTAAAGCTTATGAATGGCTTCACTATATCTCTTAATGCTTATCCAAAGTCATGAACTTGAAGCATGGACAAGTACATTCCTACTGTACCTTAGCTGAAACTCAACTTATGCCCATTGAGTAAAGAGGCTGATATTTGATAACTTATCAATGACCAACTCTCCTAACACCTATCCTAAAAGGTTAAATTGTTAGGCTAAGAAACATGATTACTTCCCACTTTAGACAATAGATTTTAAGTTTGAAGTATAGATAACACACAAAACCTACTTCATCATATACTAAAAATGAGATAGGCAAGAATCAAACTCCTGACCAGTTGGTCAAAACCTAAAATAGGCTCTAATCTAATACACATCAATAGCTAACACTCCTAAAAACTTAAGCGCTAAATCCTTCAGGGGCGTCTTTTTACCCAGATCTTTCATCTAGTATTGGCTTCTGATTACAACTGACTAGACATACCAAGGAGTAAGAAGTGCTACAAAAAGATTGAATGGTAAAGAAACGTAAAGAGTTAAATCTAAACTCTCTGGATCAAATTGAAAATAAAAGGATATAAATATCTCTTGTAACCAAGGCTATCAAAGTTGAGAGTTTATAGGTGTGTTTGATACACACCAAGGTACAACACAAAAACAACAAAGGACAACTACTCAAGCCAGAGGACAACTTTTTGTCTCGTACCTTATTTGATGAACAATGTACAATAGAAACATTATAATGTGAGACTTATAGGAATGCCCTTTCATTGTTGTCCCCTTCGTCTTCTCTCATTCATATCCTTTATCATCTTCTTTTCCCTCCAACTATTTTTTTTTTTGTTTTTTTTTAAATTGTTTCAATATAGCATAAAATTACTTGTTCATATTTGATTATAGATCGTGCCAACATCAAATGATGGACAATAATTGGACTAATTGATGGATAAAAATCTCAGATGTTGATGAAATGATCGGCAATGTTGGGTCACTCTAATGATATTGTTGGAAATCTCACATCGTTTAAAGATATGGTCAAATAATAATATATTGGTAGGTGCAAATCTCACCTTACCAAGCCAGTTTTGTAAGGTTAAACTAGACTTAAAGTTTCCTTTCATATTCTAACAAGGTTTGTTGGGCCCTATTATGAGACTCATTATTGGATCACCCACAAATATCTAGTTACATGCTCAAGATATCCAATCCTTGATGTTTTAGAGATCACACATCATCTAGAGATATGGTCAAATAATAATATATAGGTGAATGCAGAATTCACCTTACCAAACAGGTTTAGTGAGGTTGAGAAAGACTTAAAATCCACTTTCATAAGAGATACTTGCATGTATATACTGGAAGCTCTTGGCATAACTCAAAGGGAAAAGGAAATCAGAATGGGATCAGGAACTTGCAGGGGAAAACTGGAAAAGACTAGAATCTCAAATACCATATGAGGAAAAGATCTTGGTGATCATGACCAAGTAAGACATGTCAATATTCTCAGCCACACTGGGCATGTCTATAATTGCAGCACTAGCAGGTCCTCTTCATTCAGCAATAACACCAGCACATGTACCTATGAAGAGAACCAAAAATGGCAGGAAGTGACACACCTTAAGGACAAAGTAGACGCGTGAAAGGGAAATGATTATAAGAAGGACAGCTTTGACTTTTCATTTTCATCATGCACGTGACAAAAAGTTGTCCCATGATTTAGAGAGTTACAAACTTTTATACCTTTGTTTTCTCCCTCATCACTTGTTTTGTTATGTTCCTTAACCATTTTTTAAATTGAACGGAACAAATAATTTTGTGCAGTCTTTGTCCCTATCTAAATTCATGGAAACTCAGCAGAATCAACTCAAAGCAAGAGTTCACCTAACATAAAAATAATGCTTAAAATAGTTATTAAAACTGTTTCAACATGTAATACAAATATATCACAGTTCAACTCAGTTTAAACCCCATTCAAACTGGGTCATGACATCTTAAATACATAGCCATTCAAAATATGCTACTCAAATTGTTACCTTATTAGTTGCTTGTCGAACTGGCTAGTCAAACCTGAGTTTCACAATACTAGTTGCTGGTTAAAAACTGCTGCATTCTGAGCAAAAATAATGTGACCCAAAAAGTTCTCAAACTCAACCCATGACTCACAAGTTAATGCAATCTAATCTATGTCTATCTTGTTCCACCCAAGTCTTTTCACCATCAAGTTTCATGTAACAGTTACAGAACTTGTTTTCCCCTGGTGGAAATGTAAATTGGTTAACCCCAAAGTATAATTTACTTTTCCTTCTTAGTGGCAAACTTGACTTCAAATTTACACAAACCAAATTCAGAACTTCCTTGCTTGGTGGTAAATAATAAGTGAAAGAGGTAAAACATGAATCTCAACATGTATGTTATCATACCACCAAATATTTAAATTACTGATAAAGTCATAACCTAAGAAGAACGGATACATCATAGAAGAACCATACTTCATATATTCCTAAAGAATCCATAACCCACAGAGGCAGATATTATAATGAACTCCGCACATCAGAAGGATTCTTGACCATGGGAATACACATCTAAAATCCAAATCAGTAAACCGTGTTATCCAAGTATAATGTTAGTGATATGGAAGTCATTCTACAATCAACATACAATGGTGATCACAGTACTTCTGTACTCTACCAAGCAAACAATCGCATTACCTATGTGCATGCCTTTATCTACGTACTATTTGCTATGTTAACAGCTCAGCTTCACTCTTCACAATTTATCAAGCCGAAGACTCGACTTGCCTATGCATCCCTACCCGCATCATCAATCAAATGGCCATCAGAAGGCTATCAAAAAGATTATCACATTCCCCAACGTAGTCAAAGCCGTTTAACTTGGCCTATTAAGGGATGGATTTGAGCGGATCAAGCCTACTGCAATGCAAAAGCTAACATCTGACTACATTTTTTTTTCGTATCGGAAAGTAAAAGTAAAGATAGAAAGAAATTGAATTACACCTAAAACCATTGCAACCCAGAATTCAATCAGCGAAATCAAATTAAACGACATCCCATTCTTACAAAGTAGTTTACACCAAACTCAACCCCACAGAGTTAGGATTGCCCTTACTTGTATCCTCTATTTTCACACCATCTCTAGTCGACGTGTGACTTGTGCTTTTCCCAATACCCATTAGGCTCAAAATGCCCGATTCATGGCCAGATCAAACAATTAGGTCGAAACCCGGTTCAATTATCCGAATCAAATCCACAAATGCAGATAGTAAACAAAAAAAAAGCGCATACCCGTCTGGAGCCAGATATTGCGAGAATCAAGAAAATTGTGAGAACAATGACGAAAAGGAGGCATCGCGGTTGAACGAGGAAGGAGATCGCCCTTCGCATTGCTTCAATTCCCGGAATAAAGTGTTGCATCAAATCACAAAAGAATCGCAACTTTGTAATCCTCCATTGCAGAGACCTAGCTGGGTTTGTCTCGGAATCGTTTTAGCCGCAGCTACAAAAAAAACGCTACAGTGCGCAGTTTCTGAAGGTTGAAGAAGGCTCCAGTTGCAGAGGGCATAAATTAAAAAATGTTCAAACCAAATAAAATAACAAAAAGTCATTTGATTTTTAAAATAGAAGCATAGTGTCATTGTTTTATTTTTGTTTCCAATCCAACATGCACGCCCTCATGCTTTGGAGTTTGGTTTAACGGGGAAATTCTACTGTATGAAGGGCACAGGAGTGGACCTAGCATACCCTTTCATGCAATGCTTTTTTCTTTTAATTTTATTCAAATTGCTACATTCTTTTTTAAAATTACACTGACTTAAATTTACAATGTTGTTTAAGTTTCCACCAATTTAATTCAACAATCTTTCAATTTTTATTTTAATCTGATATAATCTTTCAAATTTTTATTTTGAAGTAGAAGAAACTCTAGTACTATGACAAGTTTTTTGTAGCACTCGCTATTCTTTTTCTCTGCCTGAAAGATTAGTTGAAATGTATCTAATACATTTTGGGGAAATTTTTAATTATTTTTTGTTGTGATATGTTAAACTTTGTAAAAAAAATTATCTCTTTAATAATTCGTATTAATAAATATGGCTGAAAAAAATAAACAATACGCATTGACATTAATATGATAATCAAGAGATATAAAATCGATTTAGTAATAAGAATGATTATTTTTTGTTTTTGTAAGTGTCCGTTTAAGTCATCCCATCAAGAAATGATAATTAGATGAGTTTAGTTTTATTATATTATCAACAATACATATACATTGAAATCATTTAAATATATTAGATCATACATATAAAACATTTTATTGAAATAATTTTCATTTTTGTAACGTCTTGTGCAATGATAATTAAGAGTTAAATTTGTTTTATATATGAATATATGAATGAATATGAAAGATGAAGTGTTACTGGAGGATGGTCAATGAAGAGCCCTGATTAGAAGGGAAATGAAGAATAGGAGATTAATTTTAGGAAGGTAGGTCCTGGTTTTGAGGTATTTTTTGTGGGGTTGTTAGTTGTTGGAGCTAAAGAAAGGTGGAAGGTGGGAGGTATAAATAAGGGAAGAAGCAGGAGAGGAATATCAGTGCACTCAACATCGAATAAAGTGAGAGAAGAAGATCAAATAAAGTGAGAGAAGAAGATGGCCTCATTTATCGCAAGACACCTTCTTCTCTCTTTGGCTCTCTCCTTCTCTATTCTTCTTCTTCTTCCCGTCGCCCTTTCCGATGGCCCCGAAGAAGCACCGGCGTTGTCCCACCACGGTGGACGCTTAACCACCGGCATCTTAAGAGTTGGCCTCATGTGGTACGGCCAAATTCCAAGAGTCCAAAGGAGGGCCATTCTGTCCTTTTTCAGGTCGCTCAACACCGTCACCCCCAACGCTGATCACCTACCCCAGGTCGCATCGTGGTGGAACATGGTCGAGAGTTATCAAGCATACGCCAAACCAGGTGCAGTTGCTGCACCCAAGATCAGGGTCAAGGTGGTAAACGAAGCGTTCGACGAAGAGTATTCCTACGGAAAAGTGCTCATCAAAGATTTCATCCAGCCCCTTATCCCCATGGCAACCGGCGGAATTCCAAACACCCTCGCTGTGATCGTGGCCTGCAAGGGTGTGACCGTACAGGATATGTGTGCAGGATCATGCGCCCAGCACGGTCTTATAGATAACCAAACTTACGTTGCCGTGGGTGACCCAGAGGACGAGTGCCCTGAGTGTGCATGGCCATTCGCAGGGAGCAGTGGAAAGACCGGCGAAGTGATGATCCCACCAAGCGGTGATATTGGAGCTGATGTGATGGTGAAGTTGTTGGCCGGAGGTTTGGCCGGAGCAGTGACAAACCCTTACGGGGATGGGTTTTTCTCAAGTGCACGAGGAAACCATTTCTACGAAGCCACAAGCAAATGCCCTGATCTTTTTGCATCCGACCAAATACCTTTGGACTCCGAAACTGGTGCTGCCTTCAATGCTGTCGGCGACAAGGGCACCAAGTTTTTGCTCCCTGCCATCTGGAACCCCAAAACTTCTTCCTGCTGGACTCCTCTCTAGATTATTTTATCATTCCTGTATCATGCTTCTATAATATTTTTTGACAATATAAAGTAATCTTTTTTGGGACCATCAACTCCTTCTCACCCTTCTTTTCAATTTTACATTTCGGTATTAGATTACATAATTTACTTCATCGTTTAAGAATTGCCTCACGCAATTATAACATGTCAGTCAAAATCGATGTCTTATTCAAATATCATAAAGAAAGGTATGAATCATAAATCAGGATATCTTAACACGATCAGTAATAAGAATTTGCTCACGCAATTATGAAACTTAGGTAATCAAAGTCGATATCTTATTTAATATCAGAAACAAAAATATGAATCTTAAACGGAATATCTTAACACGAATATAAGATCCAATAAATTTTATGAAATTATATATATATATATATAATTAGGTGTAAACGATACATCTTACTTACATAATTAGTACCTTTCCCTTTTTTTTCTTCTTTAAAACTGTTTATTTTTTTAGAAAAGAATACTCACTATCATTGGTTAAATTAAGACAAACAGCTTAAACCAGTGAATTATTTTCAAACAAACTTTAAAAAATTGAATAGAAATTATATTTAAGTTTTTTTTTTTATGTATTTCAAAGGTATTACAGATATATGGGTGAAAATATAAGTAGTTTTATACTCTAACTTCCATTTAAATTGTTGGTTTTGTAACAAAAGTTTGTTACTTTTAATTGTTTAGCAAGGAAGGAAGGTAAATTAGTAGAAAGGAACTGAACATGTCCCATATACATCTCCAGCTTTCAGTTTGCCCATCCCATCTTCCAACAGAATCTCTCTTTTATGCAATCACCACATGTGAATACCAGATTCAATTTTTTATAGGCTGGATAAACAAAAGAGTAACTTTTTTCCTACATACAAAATAATAATATATCTAAACTAACTAATATTGTAATTTAAATTCATATTCAATTCATCCTTTTCATTAGTTACAAAACAATGGCAAAATAATAATTTATTTAAATAAAATAATCTTGTAAATTAAATTCATATTCAGTTCATCATTTTTATCTATTTCACGGTTTAAATTAGTAATGTAAATCATGATTATGTAAAGTTTCATACTCCCCAACTTCAATATTAATTTGAATGGTTTTTCTTGTTTGCTTCTTACTTAATTTTAAATTCCATAACAAAAACATAATTCTTTATATTTTTCTTTAGTCCAATTCTTTATTTTTTTACATTTAAAGAAATATAAAGACAAATATTATAAGTAAAATAGAGAATAAAGTACTAATTTTATTCTAAAGTAACATTAACTATATAAAAGGAATTCCAATTACGCTAGCAGTAGTGTTGTCGGATTACTTATTGTTCTCGCTAGGGAGATAAGACCTATAGAACTGTTGACTGGCTTTGTTATCCTTCTTCCGGTCGGACAGTCAGCTCGAACTTCAGCTTGCTCCTTTTCACCTTAGCGCTACTCATTCAGGTCTCAGTCGCTCTATCCCAAGTAAATGTCGAATGGGGTACCTGCAGAAGACACTCCAACGCTCAAGTCAGCAAAGAGTATTCGATCCTCGGTTGTCAGAGTATATTTAGTAACGACATACCTTGTTCTTGGAATGTGCACTATTTATATTATTTTAATGAGCTTATCTTATTGGGCTGAATTAATGGAGTGGATCGTACTTAGGGGCGTATTACCTAGTGGTTTAGCTTTGTTGACCTTGATTTGAGTGTTAATGGGCTGGGTGTGTCGGTCGGCCCACACAGACGTGCTGGACTCGGCCCGCTCGATCATGGAGACCGAGTTATGGTATTGATCATTCGGTCCATACCAGTACAGTAATAAAAAAGAGGAAGAAGTGAGACACGTGTTCACATTATAGAGTCCCACTTGTCACGTCCAAAATGCATTTCAGATTCCTATTTTTAGTAAAAATTGCATTGTTTTAATTTTAATTTATTTTGAACTTTTTTTTCTGGTGCTACCATTTGTCAAAAGTTTTTCCGAGAGTCCCCTCCATTTGTTTTATAGATAGATTTTATAAAATAGAATTGAAAAATTATGTAACAGTTATTTTTTAAAAAGGAAAAATTATTTAGTTATTTTTTAAATAAATGATAAAATTATTTATTTTATTAAAAAGTCATTCATTAAAAAATTTCCCAAATAAAAACTGATATAAAAAAATTACCAAATGATACATTATACAAGGTATAGATAAATAAAAAATAAAAAATAAAAATAGTTTAAATTAATAGTTTTAATCCTTCTTTCTTTTTTAATCTCACAATTAACGAGTGAAATATATATTAAAACTACTAAGTTAGAATAATTTGATAGTATCCTGAAATAAAATTATATATTTTGATGATACATACGTAATGAATGAAAGAAAATGTAAAATGTTTGTTTGTTGTTTTGGTATTCGATGTTCTAACTTGTAACAGATGGCGATGAGTATGGTTGAATTTGTGTGTTGTATTATAGTAGCCAATAGATATGCACGGCATCTTAACTTTGTGTTAGTCTTCACGGCTCAATAACAGTGGGCACAAACACACCCTAAGGTAGCCGCAAAAAAATTCAACTATAAAACTTCTGCAACTTGTTTATAATAAATCCATAATGGAGTTTCACAGGCCAATTGCATGCATGCTGAAGATCATAAAACTAACAAGTTATAATATAAACAAATTACGTAACCTGTTCTTTATTTTTATTGTTCTAGAGATAAAAGGTTTAATTACGAGAAACGGTTGGTACTTGGTTGGCGTCATTGACGCTACAACTTGCTACCAAGCTTACCAAACAAAACCTTTTCAATTTACCTTTCTTCAATCACTTACGTAATATGCTTCTTATATATGGATTAAATAAAATAATTAATTACAAATTTCATTAATGAATACACCTAAAAATTTAATATGATGAGAAAATTATAACCTATACATAAATTTCGCAAATTAAAATAAAACATGATTTCAATATAATACCTTAATTAATGCTTAATTTAGCATTACATTGTAAAAGTTGCAATGATAAGTAACTGTAATGTAATAGCACAAAAATAAAGTTAGAAATAATTAATTGATGAAAGAGTTATAAGCAATCAAATCAGATTAAAGAAAAAAAAGTATAAAAGATTAAAGAAAAAAAAGTATAAGTTATGATAAAAAGAAGAACTTATAGAAAATAAAATAAGGATAAGAGTAAGAAGTAAATAAGGGATACAAATTTCGGTAAAACCTACGGTGATGACAATGACGGTTATAGATGTATATAAGTTTTTATTTATACTGTTCAAATAATCTAAAATTTTATAATTTATTTTATCAACATATAGGTTTTATTTTTTCATTACATCTTATTTATCACTTAAATAATTATATATATATATATTATTAAAGAAATAATAATAATGATCAAATTATATGCAATTATTGTATGCAATATTTGACGATATTGTACCCAATTATATGCAATTAATTTAATAATTATAGAATCTCATGATTAGTATCCTACCTAATTAGATTG